>Ga0137432_1000496_pt1 | contig 20448 bp, 21 predicted proteins | sample EasRivERMZT820_2_FD_102337 | JGI IMG/M metagenome (GOLD analysis project Ga0137432, IMG submission 102337) | Soil microbial communities from meander-bound floodplain in the East River, Colorado, USA - East River MetaG ERMZT820_2 | ecosystem: Environmental > Terrestrial > Soil > Floodplain ... | reverse complement strand
ATCGGGCTCGATTGCGGTCCGATGTCGGGCTTCGACAACGAGGGGGTCGACAAGGAGTTCTTCGCCGGCACGGCCGTCAAATCGAACTTCCTCTGCAATCTCGGCTTCGGCGACGAGCAGGCCTTGCGTCCGCGTGCCGGCCGTCTCGATTTCGACGAGGCCTGCAAGATCCTGTGATCATCCTCGCCGTCGACACTGCGCTCGGCGCCTGTTCGGCGGCGCTGGTGAGCGACGGGCGCGTGCTCGCGCATGAGCACCGCGAGATGGCGCGCGGCCATGCCGAGGCGCTGGCGCCGATGGTCGAAGACATCATGCGCCGCGCGGACTGCGCCTTTTCGAAGATCGAGCGGATCGGCGTGACGACCGGACCGGGGACGTTTGCCGGGCAGCGCGTCGGCCTCGCCTTTGCCCGCGCACTGGCCTTGGCGCTCGGCAAACCGGCGGTCGGTGTGACGACGCTCGATACGATGGCGGCCGAAGCTCTCAGCCGGACGGAGTCGCGTGCCTGGGCCGTAGCAGCCGCCGATGCCAAGCGCGGTGAAATCTATCTCGGCGCGCGCTCGGTGGGCTCATCGCTGCTCGAACCGACGCTCGTCCCGCTTGCCGAAGCGCCGGCACGCCTCGCATCACTCGTCGAGAGCAACGGCGTCGAGATCGTGCTTGCAGGTACGGCCGCCGATGCGCTGAGCCCTTTGCTCCGGTCGGCAGGGTTTGTCCCCTCCGATAGTCTCGTCCGGCAACCGGATGCGATCTTCGTCGCGCGCCTTGCTGCGCTGGCGCCGGCAGGCGCGCCGCCGAGGCCGCTCTACCTACGGCCGCCCGACGCGAAGCTGCCCGCCGGCTCGCCATGATCGCGACCGCCATACGCATGGCGTCGCGAACCGATGCAGCTCTGCTCGCGCGGCTTCATACGCACTGCTTCGACCAGGCCTGGGACGAAGCGGCGTTCTCGGTTTTTCTGGACGACGCATTCACCTTCGCACTCCTCGCCGGCGCTCCGCGCGAGGAGCAGGCCTTCATCCTGGTGCGGGCCGCTGCGGGAGAGAGCGAAATCCTTTCGCTCGGAACGCATCCCGACGCGCGCAGCCTTGGTCTTGCCGGTGCGCTCGTAAGAGCAGCCGGTGCGGAGGCCCATCGACGCGGCGCGCGACGGATGTTTCTGGAGGTGGCCGCGGACAACGAGGCCGCGCTCGGTCTCTACGCCAAGGCGGGGTTCGCAGTCACGGGGCGCAGGCCGGGCTATTATCCGCGCCCATCGGGGCACGCGGCGGATGCCCTGATCTTGAGCACCGGACTTCCGTTTTAGGCCCGTGGCTTTCGTGATCGGCCTCCATATCAACGGCATGGGAATGGGCCGCGGTCTCGACTAGAATGGCGGCCGGAACCTGAAACATGACCCAAACCTTGGATTTGAACCGCATCGAGAAGGCCTGCGTGGACAAGGGCCTGCGCATGACCGAGCAGCGCCGCGTCATCGCGCGCGTGGTCGCGGAGGCCTACGATCATCCGGATGCGGAAGAGCTCTATCGCCGGGCCGTCGCCGTGGACCCGCATATCTCGATCGCGACCGTCTACCGCACCGTGAAACTGTTCGAGGACGCCGGCATTCTCGAGCGCCATGATTTCCGCGACGGCCGCGCGCGCTATGAAGAGATCAGCGATCACCACGATCACCTGATCGATCTTTCCACCGGGCGCGTGATCGAGTTCGTCAACGAGGAGATCGAACAGCTCCAGCGGCGGGTAGCCGAAGAGCTCGGGTTCGACCTCGTCGATCACCGTTTGGAGCTCTACGGCGTGCCCAAGGGCAGCAAGAAGCCGGGACCGCCGGCGGAATAACATCATGGCGACCCTGCGCGCCGCTGCAATCACCGCCGTCTTCTTGATCCTGAGTCTCGTGCTCATGCCGGTGCAGTCGCTCGTGCTGCAGCTGCACTCCGGTTGGCGGCGGAGACTGCCTCACGCCTATCATCGCCTCGTCTGCCGGCTGATGGGCGCGCGGATCACCGTGCTCGGGACGCCTGTCGCGGGCGGCGTGCTGCTCACCGCGAACCACTCCGGCTGGCTCGATATCCCGATCCTGTCGGCGGTCGCGCCGGTTTCCTTTGTCGCCAAGCAGGAAGTGAATCAGTGGCCGTTCTTCGGGACGCTGGCCCGCCTGCAGCGCACGGTCTTCATCCGCCGCGAACGCTCCAAGGCGCTTGAGGACCGCGACAATATCCGCCGACGCCTGACCGACGGCGATGCCCTGGTGATCTTTCCGGAAGGGACCTCGGCCGACGGCAACCGTGTGCTGCCGTTCAAAAGTTCGCTGCTCTCTGCGGCCGAGCTTGCTACGGGCGAAGGCGCCGACGGCGCTCAGCGCCATGCACCGGTTCAGCCGGTCTCGGTGTCCTATGTCGGTCTGCACGGTCTGCCGATGGGCCGGGAGAACCGCCCGTTCTTCGCCTGGTATGGCGACATGGACCTCGTCTCCCATCTTTGGGAAGCGTTGGGAGCGGGCCCTATCGACGTCGTCGTGGAATTCCACGAGCCGCTTACCATCGATCAGGCGGGCGGGCGCAAGGAACTCGCGGCGGCTGCCGAGACCGCCGTCCGCGGCGGCCTGGTCAGGGCGCTCTCGGGCGCCAATTCGGCCGCTGCCGTGCCGCATCGCGACGACGAGCTGATCGAAGCCCTAGAAGCGGGTGATTCCGACGTCGAAGATGCGGCCTAACTTGTCTTCACCTAAGGATTTCCCCATAACGCCCGGGTCCTGACCGGCTCCGATGAGCATGAAAAAGCTCTACATCAAGACCTACGGTTGCCAGATGAACGTCTACGATTCCGCCCGCATGGCGGATCTGCTGGCGCCGCTCGGCTATGCCCCGGTCGAGGCCGCGGACGACGCCGACATGGTGATCCTCAACACCTGCCACATCCGCGAAAAGGCGACCGAGAAGGTCTATTCCGAGCTCGGCCAGTTGAGGCTCGTGAAAGCCGCCCGCGCCGAAGCGGGTAACCCCATGCTGCTCGCGGTCGCCGGCTGCGTCGCTCAGGCCGAAGGCAAAGAGATCATCAGGCGCCAGCCGGCGGTGGACGTCGTGGTCGGGCCGCAGTCCTATCACCGCCTGCCAGAGATGATCGCCAAGGTCGCCCGCGAAGCGAGCGTCGAGCTCGAAACCGATTTCCCCGCCGAGGACAAGTTCGATCACCTGCCCGAAGAACACGCGGCGCGCGGCGCGTCGGCGTTCCTCACCGTGCAGGAAGGCTGCGACAAATTCTGCACGTTCTGCGTCGTGCCCTATACGCGCGGCGCGGAGTTCTCGCGCCCCGTCGTGCAGATCGCCGATGAGGCCCGGCGCCTGGTCAGGAAAGGCTCGCGCGAGATCACGCTCCTCGGCCAGAACGTGAACGCCTATCACGGGGAGGGCCCGGACGGCGCGCGCTGGAGTCTCGCGAAGCTGATCCGGCATCTCGTGCGTGTCTCGGGCGTGGATCGCCTGCGCTACGCCACCAGCCATCCGCTCGACATGGGCGATGATCTCATCGCCGCGCATGGCGACGTCGAAGAGCTGATGCCGTTTCTCCATCTGCCGGTGCAATCGGGATCGGACCGCGTGCTGCGCGCGATGAATCGCGGACACACGCGCGACGACTATCTTGAGATCATCGAGCGCATCCGCAGGAGCCGCCCCGACATCGCACTGTCGTCCGACTTCATCGTCGGATTTCCGGGGGAAACGGATTCCGATTTCGAGGCGACGCTCGAGCTGGTGCACACCGTGCGTTTCGCGCAGGCGTTCTCCTTCAAGTACAGCCCGCGGCCCGGAACGCCGGCCTCCGCCGCATCCGCTCATGTTGTCGACGAGGTGAAATCCGAACGGCTGCTGATCCTGCAGGCGCTGCTGATTGCGCAGACCCGCGTCTTCAACCAGGATTGCGCAGGCCGCGTTCTTCGAGTGCTGTTCGAAAAGCCCGGCCGCAAGCAGGGTCAGGCGGTCGGCCGCAGCCCCTATCTCCAGCCCGTGCATGTCGACGACGCAGCGAGCCTCATCGGCGAGATCCATCCGGTGCGAATAGCCGCCGTGCTGCCGAACAGCTTGCGCGGCGCCCTCGCCGAGGACACCCTGCCGACTCGTGAGAGGGCACTCGCGACTTGACTCCGCGGCACGGCAAATCCCAGCTCGGCGAGCAGCTGACGCTCGAATTCAAGCGCAACGCGTTGCTTCCGGCTCTCGCGGGCAGCCACAGCCGGCATTTCGTGCGTCTCGAGCAGCGGCTCGGCGTGAAGGTCGCGATGCGCGGCAATCTCATCGCGATCGAAGGAGCCCCTGAAGCGCGCGAGCAGGCGGCCTCGATTCTGCGCGCGCTCTACGAACGTCTGGAGTCCGGCGAGGAATTGGCCCTCGCCGACGTCGATGCGGAGGTGAGCTTCGCCGTGCAGGACACTTCGGAGACTTCCCGCAAGTCATCATCGACGGCGCTGCGCACGAGCACGGGCAAGGTCACGCGCGCGCGCACGGCCGCGCAAGCCGCCTATATCGAGCAGATGCGCTCCCACGATCTCGTCTTCGGGATCGGCCCCGCGGGAACGGGCAAGACCTATCTCGCGGCCGCCTATGGCGCGCATCTTCTGTTCGAGCGGCGCGTCGAGCGTCTCATCCTCGCGCGTCCTGCGCTGGAGGCGGGCGAGCGTCTCGGCTTCCTTCCCGGCGACATCCGCGAGAAGATCGATCCGTATCTCAGGCCGCTCTATGACGCGCTCTTCGACGTCATGGGCGAGAAGTGCATGAAGCTGATGGAGACCGGCATCATCGAGGTCGCGCCGTTGGCGTTCATGCGCGGCCGCACGTTGAGCCACGCCTTCGTCATTCTCGACGAGGCGCAGAACTGCACGCCCGCGCAAATGAAGATGTGCTTGACGCGGTTGGGCGAGGAATCGCGGATGGTGGTGACGGGCGATCCTTCGCAGAGCGACTTGCCGTCCGGCCCCGTTGGACTGACCGAAGCCGTCGCCTTTCTCGAAGGCGTCGAAGGCGTGGGCGTCTTGCGGTTCTCGGAGGCCGATGTCGTCCGTCACGCGCTCGTAACGAGGATCGTCTCCGCCTATCAGGCCCATGAAGCAGCGGCAAAACGCGGTAAGCCCGTCCGCACGAAAGACCGCGAGTGAAGACCAAGACGGCGCGAACTGCCGCGCGCAAAACGCCCGCCGTCTCCATTCTTGTCGACGACGAGGGTTGGAGGAAAGACGCGGCGATGCTGAAGCTGATCCGCCGCGCGGCGCGGCTCGCGCTCGATCATCCGCCGCGTGGCCGTCGGAATCTTACCATCCTGCTCTCGGACGACCGCCGGCTGCGCCAGTTGAACCGGCAATTCCGCGCCAAGGACAAGCCGACCAACGTGCTCTCCTTCGTCTCGCATGATCCGCTCTACTGGGGAGATGTCGCGATTGCGCTCGGCGTGGTCGAGCGGGAGGCGAAGGCCCAGGGGAAGACGGTGCCTGCCCATGCCGCCCATCTCGCCGTGCACGGAATCTTGCATCTCAAGGGCTACGACCACGCGAAGCGCCCTGAGCAGACCGCCATGGAAGCGGCAGAAACCCTTATACTATCGAGGCTTGGCCTGCCCGACCCCTATGCGCCGCGTCCCTATACGCGAAGCGCAAAAGCAGTAAACTGACAGCATGCCTGCCGAATCAGACCCGAAGTCCGCCCCCGCTTCAGGTTCCGCTGCTTTGACAGAGACCGAAATCGCGGATGGCCGCCCGGCCGCCGCGCCGGCCTCGCGGCCGCTGCTGAGTGATCTGGCGGCGCGCCTGGCGAGCGCGGTCAAAGGCTTCCGCCGGGAATCCGCGATCCACGAAAGCCTCGAAGAGGTGATCGAGGAGAGCGACCGCGAGACCCAGGAGCTCAGCTCGCAAGAGCGCCTCATGCTCGCCAATCTGTTGCGGTTCGGGGATATCTCGGTCGCCGACGTCATGGTGCCCCGCGCGGACATCGTCGCGGTCGAGGAGAAGACCACGCTGGCCGAGCTTGTTGCGGTGTTCCGCGAAGCGCAGCATTCGCGTCTGCCGATCTACCGCGAGACGCTGGATGATCCGTTGGGCATGGTGCACGTCAAAGACGTGCTCGCGCTGGTCGAACCCGCACCGGACGGCCAGATGCGTTGGGCCCAGGCCAACATCTCGAAACTCAAACGGGACGTTCTCTTCGTGCCGGCCTCGATGCCGGCGCTGGACCTCCTGTTGCGCATGCAACAGACCCGCATCCATCTGGCGCTCGTGGTCGATGAGTATGGCGGCACCGACGGCTTGGTTTCCATCGAGGACCTCGTCGAGGAAATCGTCGGCGAAATCGAGGACGAGTACGATATCGAGGAGGACCTCGAGATAACCCGGCAGAGCGATGGCAGCTTCCTCGCCGACGCGCGCATCAGCCTCGAGGATTTCAAGGAACGGACCGGAATCGATTTCGCGTTCGAGGACACCGGCGAGGATGTGGACACGCTCGGCGGCGTCGTGGTTGCCGCCCTCGGCCGCGTTCCCGGACGCGGCGAGGTCGTGTCGCACGCCAATTTCGAATTCGAGATTCTCGAAGCCGATCCCAGGCGCGTGAAGCGTCTGCGCATCCGGGCGCGACAGCCGGCGCAAGCCGAGACGGCGCGCTAGGGCTTTGCGCGCCACGCTTGACCTCGCATACCGTCTGAGCATGGCCCTGCAAAGGGTTCGCGGGATTCGCCGTATCGCGATCGCGGCCGGCCTTGGCGCCGCCGGCGCGCTCGCCTTCGAGCCGTTCCGGCTCTTTCCTCTGCTGCTCCTCGCCTATGCCGCGCTCGTCCTTCTGCTCGACGGCGCCCACGCGGGCCCCCGTCGCTTTCGCGATGCGGCCCTTGTCGGCTGGGGCTTCGGGTTCGGCCTCTTCCTCGTCGGCCATTATTGGATCGGCTATGCATTCCTCGTCGATGCCGAGACTCACGCATGGCTTATGCCATTCGCGATGGTGCTGCTGCCCGCGGGCCTCGCGCTGTTCTTCGCCGCGGCGGCTGCGCTCTGCATGGCCGCGTGGCGCCCGGGCATGCAGCGTGTGTTCGTGTTCGCTGTTGCCTTTTTCATCGCGGAATGGCTACGCGGTCACATCCTGACCGGCTTCCCGTGGAATCTTCCCGGCTACGGGTGGAGCTCGTCCACCGCAATATTGCAGAGCACGTCCGTGCTCGGTGTCTACGGACTTTCGCTGCTCACTCTCTTGTTCGGCGCATCGCTCGCACTGCTGGCCGGGCGCGGAAAACTCTTGCCGGCCGCACTTGCGGTTCTGTTCGTTGCGATATGGACCGCTGGCGAGATGCGGCTTTCTGCCGCGACCGATGCGACCGTGCCCGGCGTTCGCTTGCGCATCGTGCAGCCGAGCACGCCGCAGCCGGAGAAATACGCGCCCGAGAATCGCGTACGCAATTGGCGCCGGCTCATCGACCTGTCGTCGCTGCCCGCCGCCCAACAGCCCACCCACATCATCTGGCCCGAGGCTGCACCGCCCGTCTTATTGGAGCGAACACCGGAAGCGCTCGCGGACATCGCTGCTCTGACAGGCGACTCGCGCGTGCTGATGACGGGCCAGGTTCGCCTTGCTGAAGAAAACGGCAGCGTTCGCTCTTACAACTCATTCGCAATCTTCGGGGCTCACGGGGCGTTGCTCGGCACGTATGACAAATTCCATCTTGTCCCGTTCGGCGAATACGTTCCCGTCGGACCCATCCTCCGAACGCTCGGCATCACGGAAATTGCCGCCAGCACAGGCTTTTCGTCGGGACCGGGACCCCGCACCATGACGGTGCCCGGCGCTCCGCCTGTCGGTCCGCTGATCTGCTACGAGATCATCTTCCCGCGCGAAGTGACGACCTCTCCGCGCCCGGCTTGGCTCGTCAATCTGACGGATGATTCGTGGTTCGGGCCCGATACGGGGCCGATGCAGCATCTCTTGATCGCCCGCGTGCGCGCGATCGAGGAAGGTCTGCCGATAGTGCGCGCTGCGAACAGCGGCATATCGGCGGTGATCGATGCACATGGTCGCGTGCGTGCAAGCCTCGCGCTGGGGTTGCGCGATATCGTCGACTCCGGCCTCCCGGTTGCTCTCTCGCCGCCGCTGTTCGTTCGTTACGGGAATGTAATCCTGCTGACATTTCTTTTGATGTGCGTTGTTGCCGCCCTTTGGCCTCAGCGCTCGTCCAAGGCTTGACGCAACGTGCGCGCGAGGCTTACTTCGCCCCATGGAAAATCGACGTATCACAGAAAGGTATCAGGGGCGGTGCCGAAGAAACAGGCGAACCCGGTAGATGCGCATGTCGGACATCGCGTCCGGTTGCGCCGTATGCTGATCGGTATGAGTCAAGAACGTTTGGGCGAGTTGTTAGGTCTCACTTTCCAGCAAGTCCAGAAATACGAAAAAGGGATCAATCGGATCGGGGCTGGCCGCCTGTTCGAGGTGGCCGGCATTCTCGGCGTCCCCATCAGCTTCTTCTATGAGGATGCTGATTCGAGGGGGGCGGCGAGGGGTTTCTCCGAGGCCGGCGAACCTCCGCCGGTGATGGAGTTCCTTGCGAGCGGTGAAGGCCTGCAACTGAGTCTCGCCTTCATGCGCATCAAGGACGTGAAAGTCCGCCGGCGCATTCTCGATCTCGTTCGCTCGCTCGCGAACGGGGCCGGGTCGGACGACGCGAAGGACTGATACGGTTCGGCCAGGTGCAATGAGGAGCGGCGCCCGCCAGGCGCCGCTCAGCGCGTCCGCGCGGCTTTTTCTTCGAGCCCCGATTGTCCCTCGCGCGCGGCCAGCGCGCGATAGACGTCGTCGGGCTTGAGGCCGCTCGCGGCCCATAGCACCAGCAGGTGATAGAGGAGATCGGCGGATTCGGCCGTAAGCGCGGCGCGATCCTCGCCGGCCGCGGCGAGGCAGGTTTCGATCGCCTCCTCGCCGAGCTTCTTGGCGCATTTGATGCGGCCTTCGGCGAGAAGCTTCGCCGTGTAGGACACGCTCGGATCAGCGCCCTTGCGTGCTTCAATCGCCACGAACAATCGGTCGATGGGGTGGGTCGTCATGATTGCTGCCGCAAATGCTCCATTTACAGAATGCTGCCTTTTTCGCCGGCAATCCAGCGCTCGACCTTGGCGTCGAGAATCGAGAGCGGCATCGCGCCGTCCTTGAGGATCGCGTCGTGAAAGCGCTTGAGGTCGAATTTCTCGCCGAGCGCGCTTTTCGCCCGCTCCCTAAGATCCAGAATGCTGCGCTCGCCGATCTTGTAGGCCAGCGCCTGGCCGGGGATCGCGATGTAGCGGTCGACCTCTTCTTCGGCTTCACTCCGCGAAAGGGTTGTGTGGGTCATAAGAAATTCGATCGCAGTCTCGCGCGGCCAGTTCAGCCAATGCAGTCCGATGTCCACCACCAGCCGGCTCGCACGCCACGCGTCGAAACTCAGCGCCCCGAATTTCTGGTGGGGATCGCTGTACAGGCCGAACTCCGCGCCGAGGCTTTCGGCGTAGAGCGCCCAGCCTTCCGTGAAGGCGGTCTCGTGGCCGAAGCGGCGAAACCGCGGCAGCGCGGTGTTGGCGGCCGCGTATTGCGTCTGCAGATGATGGCCGGGCACGCCCTCGTGCAATTGCAGCACCTCGCTGGTGTAGGTCGGCCGCGAGGGGAGGTCGAACGAGTTGAGGAACACGATCCCGGGGCGCCGCCCGTCGCCCGAGCCTGGGGCGTATTCCGCGGCGGGGCGGTCGGGCGCCACGAACGGCTCGTGGAAGCGGAAGGTCAGTTGCGCTTTCGGCTGCGCGGAGAAGGCTTTGTCGAGCTGTTGGAGCACGGCGTCCCGCACGCGCGTGAACTCTGCCCGCATCGCCGCTTCGTCCTTGAACTTGAATCGCGCATCCGTCTTGAGGAAATCGCGATAGGCCTTGAGCGAGCCGGAGAAACCCGCGGCCTGTTTTGTCTTCTCCATCTCGCCGTCGATGCGCTTGAGTTCGGCAAGGCCGATGTCGAGGATCTCGTCCGGCGAGAGGTCGGTAGTCGTGTTGTTTCTGACCAGATAAAGATAGACGTCCTTGCCGCCGGGGATCGCCGCAAGGCCCGCGCCTTTTCGCGCGTTCTGCAGATACTCGGTCTTCAGAAATTCTCCCAAGCGCCGGTAAGCCGGGATCAGCTCGCCCATGACGGCCGCGCGATACGAATTCGCGATGCGGCTGCGCTCCGGCTCGGTAATGCCGTTTGGCATGGTCTTGAGCGGAAGCAGGAACATGCTCGCGTCCGGGTCGCCGCCTGCGATCATCTCGACTTGCGAGATCATGCGCTCGATCACCGAGCGGGGCTGCGTGACGCCCTGCTTGATGCCCTCGCGCATGTTCAGGACCGCCTGATCGAGCCAGCGCGTGAAGCCGAGCATCCGGCGGATGGCGCCGTCATAGTCGCGCGCGCGGCCCATCGGACTGTCGGACCGCTGCTTCATGTCCCGCGCAAAGGTGATCTGAGCGCCGTTGAATTGATTGAGCGGCAGCAATTGGAAGCGATCCGCGACGCCGGGCTTCAGCGCTTCCCCATCGTCCGACAGCGACCAGCCGAAAATATCGTAACTCAGCTGGTCCTGGCCCTTGAGGCTCGCGCGGTCGATCGCGGCGAGCTTCGCGCGCGTCTCCTCGTTGATCTTGCGCCGCGCCTCGATATAGGCGGGCAGGAGGTCGTCCTCGTAGCGCTCGAGATAGCGCTGATCGCTCAGTTCCATGGACGACGAGGAATCGAGCCGCGACTCGGAATTGCGGTAGTCCCTGAGCAGCCGCTCGAGCTGGGCGCCCGAATCGGCGCCGTATCCCACTGCCGGGAGGAACGCGAGGAACCCGGCGATGATGGCGTATCGGATTATCCGCATCGTCTCAGCATAGGGCTCCTTGACCTCCGCGCGGTGAAATTTTTGTCATGCCGGCTGGAAGCCCAGGCTGGCACTGATGGAATCGGGGCTGTTTCCGTCGCGCCGCAGGCTTTCCAGCGTCACCGAGCGGTCGCGCTTCGAGAACTTCTTCCCCGATGCGTCGAGGATCAGGCGGTGATGGGCATAAGCAGGCGGCTCATATCCGAGACATTCCTGCAGCAGCCGGTGGATATGCGTGGCGAGGAACAGGTCGTTGCCCCTCGTCACCAGCGTCACGCCCTGCAACGCATCGTCCACGACGACGGCCAGGTGATAGCTCGCTTGCAGCTCCTTGCGCGCGAGCACGACGTCGCCGAACAGGGCGGGGCGCGCCGTCTGCTCGCCGGTTTCGCCGGCCGGGCCTGCGCCCTGTTCGACGAATGTCAGCGGCTGAGCGACCATCGTCACCGCTTTGTCCGCATCCAATCGCAGCGCGTAAGACTCGCCTCCCGCGATGCGCGCCGCTCGGGCCTCCGTCGACAGCCGCCGGCATGTCCCCGGGTAGAGCGGTCCATCCGGTCCATGGGGCGCCGTTGCCGCCCGCGCGATTTCCTCGGTGATCTCCTTGCGTGTGCAAAAACAGGGATAGAGCAGGCCGCGCTCATCGAGCGTCTTCAGCGCCGCCGCGTAGTCGGCGAAATGCTCGGACTGGCGGCGCACCGGTTCTTCGAACGAAAGCCCGAGCCAGCGGAGATCGTCCCTGATCGCCTGCTCGTATTCGGGGCGGCAGCGTGCGGTGTCGATATCCTCGATGCGCAACAGAAAGCGCCCCTGCTCCCGTTCCGCCGCGCGGTGCGCCGTCAGCGCCGCAAACGCGTGGCCCAGATGCAGAAATCCGGTTGGACTCGGGGCGAAGCGGGTGACAATCATGGTCCCGTCAATTCCGATCCACGAAAGGTTGCGTCATGTCTCTCGACGGTCCGCGCCTCAAGCCGGCGCGCGAGCCGGCTACCCATCTGGTCGTGCTCTGCCACGGCTACGGCTCCGACGGCAATGATCTGATCGGGCTGGCGCCGCATTGGCGCGGACTCCTCCCGGGCGCCGCTTTCGCTTCGCCCAATGCGCCGGAGCGCTGTCCCGGCTCTCCCAACGGGTATCAGTGGTTTCCGCTGGCGCGGAACGATCCGGGCGAGACGCTCAAAGGTATTGAAGCCGCGGCGCCCAGGCTCAACGCGTTCATCGACGCCGAGCTCGCCCGGCTTCAGTTGACCGGCGATCGGCTCGCGCTCGTCGGCTTCAGCCAGGGCACCATGATGTCGCTCCATGTCGGGTTGCGGCGCGACCCGCAACCGGCCGCCATCGTCGGGTTCTCGGGCCTGCTCGTTGGCGGTGAATTGCTGTCCCGTTTCGACAAGGCGCCGCCGGTGTTGCTCACCCACGGCGACGAAGACACCGTGATCCCGCCCCAGGCGCTGTTCATGTCGGCGAATGCGCTCGCGGCTCTCGGCGTGCCCGTGCAGTGGCACCTCTCGAACGGCCTCGGACACGGCATCGATCCGACGAGCCTCGCGCTTGCCGGACGGTTTCTCGCCGATGCGTTCTCCGGTCGCGCGCCGCGCACCGGACCTGTGCCTGCCGTCGCCGGCGGGTGACTCATTCCTTCCAGCGGGTGTGCTGGATGATCTGCGGGATGTCCGGCGGGCGGAACGAGTTGCCCCATTGCGAAATGTCCGGGGTGGTCGTGAGCTCGTATTTGCGCCCCAGCAGACTGAGGATGCTCTGATCGAAACGATGCTCGAAGAACTCCGGGTAGTCGGGAAGACCGCAGGTGTTCGGCGCTTCCGTCAGTATGCGGGGGTCTTGGGCGTGGCGCAGCCACTCCTCGAAGAAGGCGAGCGTGAAACTGGTTTTCTGACAGATGAAGTAACTGGCGAGAATGTGCGTCATGTCCGGATAGGGCGGCTGGTCCATCTCCATGTAGTGGAAGCAATCGCGTTTGATGAACTTCCTGTTCGTGAAGGAGGGATGAAGCGTGAAGAGGAGAACGGGCTTCGCTCTTTCCCGCAGGCACAGATCGATGACCGGTGCCACGGGGCCTACGAAGTGGCTGCCGCTGTCCGCGTACACCAGCACGTCCCCTTCGGACATCGCCTGCTGCAAGGCCGTCACGACAATGTAGGGTTTCCAAAGCCACCGGCCCGCGCCGACGCGCGCATTGAGCACCTGCTGATTGCGGGCGAGAAAGCTTGAATCCAGGTGCCGGCGGCCGAACTGTATCGCCCGCTCGAGGCCGCCGACCAGAAGCCCGGTTTTCGTATTGAGCTTTTGCGCTTGGTAGTAGCCGCCGTCGGCGTAGTTGATGAGGAGCGTTGCCATGCGGGCTCAACTCTAGCACCCGGCAGCGCGCGGTGCGGAGTGCCGAAGCGCGAGGCTTCCACAGCTGCGCAATGCCGAGCGCGCGGTTGGTTTGAGTCAGGCCTTCACGAGAGAAAAACGAAAATGCCTGGGACCCCGGTGATAGGGAACCGGCCGGCCGGTATCGTCGGGTTTGAGGGCCGACAGCCTCAACTGGCAGAACAAGCGCCCCTTGACTTGCCGGTGGGTGAGCAAGCCGACCAAGGGTGCCGCCTCGCGGTCCACCGCCAGCCGAACGCCGCGTGTTCCGTCGGACAGCTCAGCCCAGCCTTCGGTAAGACCCAATCCGCATAGGAGGAACGAGACCGGTGCGCCGTGCTCGATCGTCTTGCCGTGCAGCGCGAATCGCTCCGCAGTAAGTCCGCCATTGTGCGTCGTCAGAGTCAGCTGGCGTGCGTCGAACGCGTCGGGCAGCAGCGTGATGTGACCGAGCCTCAGCAAGCCTCTGGGCCAATCCTTCCAATGGAAGGTGAGGTCGAAGTCGAGCCTCGGCGCGTCGGCATGGAACCGCAGCACCTTTTCGATCGGGCCAAGCGGCGTGGCGATCCTGCCATGGACCACCGTATTGCCAAGCGCATCGCGGTCGCTCCGGGTTTCCGCCCATTCGAGATCGGTGATCCTCGGCTCGCCCGGCTGCTCCAGCACGCTGTGGCCGGCATAGCGGTCCGCCTGGAGCGCGATGTCGTCCAAATGCCCACGCGGCAGGCGGCCGATGCAGGGTATGTCCTCGCCGAAAGCGAGCCACTTGAGCGCAAGTCCGCGCCGCCGGTCGAGCCTTGCCGACAACCCATCGGTCGCGATGCCGACGAAACGCTCGCTGATCAGGGGCCCGCGTATCGTGTCGTCATGGCCGGTTCGTTGGCGCAGCGTATTGCGGACGGAACCGAGCGGCGGACTACTCGGGGACATCGAGCAGTCTCGTGCAATCCTGTGCACTGCAGCCGAGTGTCTTGAGCGCGTCTTCGGCCTGCTGGCGCGACAACGTCACACGGCCATTCCACTGCGGCGCGTTCTCCATGAACGGCACGCCCTTACCCTTCACGGTGTGTGCAAGAACGACCGCGGGCTTGCCGACGACTTCAAACGCCTCCTCGAACGCGGAGACAAGGGTGTCGAGATCGTGACCGTCAACCTCGATCACGTGCCAGCCATAGGCGCGGAACTCCGCATCCAGCGGCCTGAGGCCCATGATGTTCGCGTTCGAGTCGTCGGATTGCAGTCTGTTGCCGTCGACGATGGCGAGGAGGTTGTCGACGCGATAGTGCGACGCGGCCATTGTGGCTTCCCACATCTCGGCGTCTTGCAATTCGACATCGCCCAGCATCGCATAGACGCGCGCCGGGCTCCCCTTGAGCTTCAGTCCTGTCGCAATGTCGACCGCAACGGACAGGCCCTGGCTCGGCGAAGCCGCGCGGGTCTCGATCCAGGGCAGGCTTGCGAAGTGACCGCGCAGCGTGAGCGCATCATCGGCGGTGCAGAATCCAAAATGCGCACCGGCGGCGTAGAGCGCGGGCGCGGTATGTCCTTCGGAGAGCACAAAGCGGTCACGGTCGGGATCGGCGAGCCGTCCGGGCCAGATGTTCATCTCGGCGCCGTAGAGCGCGGCAAGCACATCGGCGGCCGATAACGCATCGGCGGGATGGCCCGAGCCCGCGCGCTGGATTGCTGCGATCGAGATCGAGCGGATGGCATGGGCCGCCGCGGCCAACCGCTCGATCAGCTTGGGATCGTGGGTGCTGCGAACCGAACGAAGGGAAAGAGCTGACTTCATGAGCGTGAACCTTGCTATGCCGCCAATCGGCCGTGGGCGCGGGAGAGGAGGTCGGCGTAGTGGAGAATTTCGGCGTTGGGCGCCTGCGCCTTTGCGATCTTCGAGATTTCACCGCCGAAGGCGCGCGACATCACGACGATGAGGCCTGGGTTCGCGCCCGCCAACGCCTCGGGCGCGGAGAGCTTCATCCCGTGACGCTCGTCGAAATGCAGATTGAGGTGCGTGTCGACCAGAAGCGCGAGAGATTTCGGATCAAATCCGCCATGGAGCACGAGGGCATCGAACAGGCGTCCTGCGCCCCACAATGCGACACGCCTGTGCGACAGCGAGGCGAGTTCGGCAGCAACCTTGGTCAGCGCGGCGAGATTACGCGCGCGGTTGGCGATGTAGCCGGTGACGAGCTGGAGCCCGTGATCGGCTTCGCGCGGAGCACGCGCGATCGGGCGCGCGGCAACGGGGCGCTTGCGCGCGGCGAACAGCAGGTTCTCGCGGTCGGACGGATCGGGTCCGTCGATGATTTCGAAGCCGTTGGCGTGGAGCAGGCGCGCGAGCGTGCCCGCCGAAAAGTGAAACAGGTGCTCGTCGACAAACCATTCCTCGAGAATGTCGTCGGCCGCGATAACCGCGATGTTGGGCGCATCGACCAGCAGGAGGCCACCGGTCCTCAGCGTGCGCCAGTGCTCCGCCAGCACCTCGTTCGGGCTCCTTAAGTGTTGGACCATATGGCAGGAGTGGATGATGTCGAATGTCTCGTCGGCAAAGCTCGTGTCTTCGATTCGCGCGCGCAGGCTTTCGACACGCTCGATGTCGCTGCAGGATACGGCGACGCGCTCGTCGGGTTCGACGCATGTCAATTGTGCGCGCGGCGCCTCGGCGAGAAGCGCGCGAGCAAACGATCCGCGATTGGAACCGACATCGAGCACGCTGAGAGGCTGGCCGAAATCGGCCCGGGTGCGCAGAATCGCAAGACCGGCCTCGATACGAAAACCCTTGCCGTAACGGACATTGCTCCAATCGGCGCTCGACGATACGGCTGCCGCAGGAAGCGGCGCGTGACCGAAGCGCGGAAGGCTCTGCATGAGCCCGCAATGATCGCAGAGATGGACAGTCAGGCCGCGGCCGCTGCCCGGCAACTGATAGACCGGCTCGAGCGCAGGTGCACGGCAAAGATCGCAGAGGTCGGTCATCGAAGCGGCCCCGAGGACACGCGACAGCGCATGCCGTTGCAGGCGCCAACCTTCTTCGCTCACGGTTAATTTTCGGCTTACGGCGCCGGTATTTTGCCGCTTATTCCGCCTGCCCGCCGTAGCCCAGACGCTTCATCATCGGCGTCGCCAGCAGCGCGAACTGCGCCGCCTGCTCGGGGGCAGGCTTTATATCGGGGTGGCTGGAATTGTGCGGCCGTGCAAATGCCGAACAAAGCGCATCGCGATACGGAATGCCGAGGAATCCCAGCAGCGAGGTGACCGTGGATGGTTGCGCACGCAGGTCTTCGAACCGGACGAACAGCCTGCGGTGTTCGGGAACGTCCTTCAGGTCGCGCAGGATGACGCGGTTGAGTTCGCTCCAATGCCAGACGATGCGCTGGAACCGGTTGAAGCGGGCGAATTCCTTTGCCCAAGGCTCTCCGCTTTTTGGCTGCGGCCACCAATATTTCCTTTCGGGCGGCGGCGGATCGGCAGTGCGGCCCAAGAGATAGTCCGCGAGGATCCCGGTCGAACGGTCGCCGTAGCATTCCTCGCCAGGCTCGTGGAAATACGCGCGCGCGACCTTCCTGCCGTCGCGGACCACATGGATGAACCGCGCATCGGGGAACAGCTCCGCGAGCTCGGGAATCAGCCACGACAGCGTATTCGACGAATCCCCCCACAATCGCGTCCGGGCGGACCGCAGAGCTGCACCGTGCGCTGCCGCAAGTGTCGCCTTGGCCGCGCGTTCGTCCGCCAGTCCCTGATACCGGCGCACGGCCAGGGGCCGAATGTGCTCGGCCATGTAGTCGTGCTCGATGGTGACGCCCTCGGCGGTCGCCAACGCCTTCGCCATCCTCGCCGCGCCCGAGTGCCCCGCAGAGACGATGAAGAACGGCGTTGAGACGACGGTTGTGGGCGCAGACGCTCCCATTCGCACTCCCCGTTAACGCCGTCTTAGCCACACGGCGTTTAAGAAGCGTTAAGTGGCGGGGGTATGCGTGCCGTTCAAATTCATCGCTGAAGCATCGGGCAATCACTGTCAGGGTGGCACTGGTCGCGCGACGTCGGAGTCGGCACGATGAACCAGCCCTCGGCCCCGCGCGTCGTCGCCATCGTACAAGCCCGTATGGGCTCGACGCGGCTTCCGGGGAAGGTGTTGAAGCCGGTCGCCGGCAAACCGCTTCTTTGGCACGTGCTTCACCGCCTGACGCGCTGCCGCGCGCTGGATTGGGTCGTAGTTGCCACCTCGGACAATCCGCGTGACGACGCCATCGAAAGTTTCTGCCGCAGCGAGAAGATCGACGTGGTGCGCGGGCCGGAAGACAATGTTCTCGCCCGCTTCAAGCTGGCGGCGGAGCAGACCGAAGCCGATATCATCGTTCGCGTGTCCGCCGATGCACCCTTCATCGATCCGCAATACGTCGATCATCTGGTGAAAGCGCTCATCGCCGCGGATGGCGACAATGTCGTCGTGGAACCACCGTGCGCGCATGAAGGCGTCGATGTGTTTTCCCGTCGCGCGTTCGATCGTCTCGTGACCGAAGTGGCGGCCGATCCGGTCGCGCGCGAGCATGTCTCGGGATACTTCAAGGCGCACCCGGAGTTCGTGCGCATCGTCCACGCAGAGCCAAATCCGCGCCTCGCCCATCGCGGCGCCCGCTTGACCGTCGATACGCCCGACGACCTCGCTTTCGCCGAAGCGATTCACGAGCGGCTGAAAGCGAAGGCCGGCGAAGCCTCGCTCGCCGACCTGCTGCTCCTGCTCGAGCGCGAACCGCGCTGGCAGGCGATGAACGTTCATGTGCGCCAGACATCGCCCGACAGTGGCGGCGGTCTCGCCATCATCCGTTGCGACGGCGGGTTCACCTATGGCTACGGCCATGTGAAGCGAAGCCTGACGCTCGCCCGCGCGCTCCGCGACCGTCAGGGCTTCGGCGTCGTCTTCGCGCTGAACGGCGACGCCGACGCGGCCAAGGCGGTTCATGATTCGGGTTTCGAGACCTATTTGCTGCCGGCCCTCGGCAAAGGCAACGCGCTGGCCTCGCTGGTCGCGTCCAAGCGCCCCGACATCGTGATCTGCGACGCCCGCGAGAACCTGGCGCGCGACGACCTCGTGCGCCTGGCGGCGAAGATTCCGGTTGTTGCCGTCATTGACGACAGCTCGGACCGCCGCTTGTCGGCGACGCACGCCTATTTCCCGCCCGTGCCTCAAGTCGAGAATCTCTCCTGGAAGGGCACGAAGACCCAGGTGCGTGTCGGCTGGGAGTGGGCGCTTCTCGGATTCGATCCGTCATCGGTTACCCCCAACCGCGTGTCGCTCGATGCGGTGCGCGCCCGGATGGTCATCAGCATGGGCGGCAGCGATCCCTTGGACCTCACGCGGCTCGCGGCCTGCGGGCTCGCCAAGATCACCGCTCCGTTCGGCGCCCGCTTTGTCATCGGGCCGGGTTTTCGCAATCCTTCGCGCCTCGCGCGCGAGATCGAATCGATGCAGCCGAATTTCGAGACGGTGCAGGGCGTGTCCGATCTCGGAAGCGAATTTGCGGCCGCCGATTTTGCGCTCGTCTCTTTCGGCGTGACGGCCTATGAGCTTGGTGCGCTCGGCGTACCGGCGCTTTATCTCGCGCTCACCGACGACCAGCTGCTTTCGGCCTCGAGCTTCGAACGGGCGGGAATGGGCACCAGGCTGGGCCTGGGGCGCATCTTGCGGGCCGAGGATATCGCGCGCGCCGCCTGGCGGCTGATCTCCGATCCGGACCGCCGCCGCGACATGCGTGCCGCGAGCCTCAATACGATCGACGGCAAGGCCGGCGAGCGCATCGCCCGGGATCTTGCCGAGGCCGTGGCGACCGCTCGGGCGGACCGCAGTGCGTCAGCGAAGGGCTGAGCTGCTTCGCTGTTCCGGCGAAGGCATCCAACCCGGCCGCTTCAGTTCAGCTTAGCCACACCCTGCCGAACTTGAACGCCCGGCAGGACAAACCGTGCTTGGCTTGGCTCGGTTAGCAACCGCGTTTCTAGACAAGGTGCGCACTCACGACTAGGCTTGCTTCATGAATGTGAAACATCGAAAAATCGAGGTCGAGGCAAAGACAGCCGATGCGCTGGAAGCGCAAGCGGCTGCACGGGGGGTCAGTGTTTCCGAGCTCTTGGCCGATTTCGTCGTTGCCGACCGGTTGCCGCCGGACTTCGAAGCGATGCAGGCGGCGGGGCGCGGCCCCTGGGCGCCCGAAATCCTTGCCGAGGATGCGCGTCGGCTGGCCGCGTTTCAGGACACGCGCCGAGGGGTGCCCTGGCAAGAAATCAAAGCCTGGATGCAAAGCTGGGGGACACCAAATGAGCTCCCCCCGCCCAAACCGCGCAAGTTGTGAAACTGATTGTTTCCCGCGAAGCTGCGGCCGATGTGGAGAGGCTGCATGATTTTCTTCGTGAGCAAAACCCAATCGCAGCGCAGCGCGCGGTCGTCTTGCTGACCGAGGCAGTGGATTCTCTAGAATCGTTGCCTGATCGTGGCCGCCCATCCGGCGTCCCCGCAGTGCGAGAACTGATCGTGCCGTTCGGACGATCGGCTTATGTCATTCGCTATGTGCATCTCGTTGACGAAGACTCTGTCATTGTTCTGCGGATATGGCACGGACGAGAGCGGCGCTAAAGGTGGTTTGCATGCGTCGCCCTTCCTCCCGCGGGAGGGAAGGGCGACGCATCTGATCGGCACTCGCTACTCTCTGCTTCTCGGCAGCGAGCGGTTCAATTGCTGCAGCGAAGCCGCCGTCTGGGCCGAGCGCAGCATCTGCACGAACTCGTTGCGATAGCCGAATTCGTCGTCGCCACGCGCGGCTTGCGCGATGGCGATGGCGCGGTCGTAGTCGAACGACTTGATGTAGGGATCGTGGCGCAGCAGCTGAGCCGAACCCGCGACCGCGGCGGCAAACCGGTAATCGATCGGCAACCGCCCAAAGTCCGACACCACATCGGCATTGCCCACCGGCCGCGTGATCAGCTTCGACTCGTCCTCGTTCGGGAGCTTGTAGCGGATCTTCACGAACGCGATCTCCGATTGCGCCGACCTGTCGTCGGCCGCTGGCGCGCGGTAGCGCAGCGGATCGGACATCTGCGCCCGCGAGCCCGCCGGCGTGATCTCGTACAGCGCCGTCACAGTGTGGCCCGCGCCCACATCGCCCGCGTCCACCTTGTCATTGTTGAAGTCGGTCT
>Ga0137432_1000493_pt1 | contig 20667 bp, 25 predicted proteins | sample EasRivERMZT820_2_FD_102337 | JGI IMG/M metagenome (GOLD analysis project Ga0137432, IMG submission 102337) | Soil microbial communities from meander-bound floodplain in the East River, Colorado, USA - East River MetaG ERMZT820_2 | ecosystem: Environmental > Terrestrial > Soil > Floodplain ... | reverse complement strand
TTTATTATGCCTAATGGTGGCAAGGTTGTAAGTGCTTTGGCTGCAACGCTAAAGAGCTTGCGGGAGGAACGTGGGATAAAGCAGGAGGGACTGGCGGAGACCCTGGGCCTCAGCCAGTCGGCGGTGAGCGGATGGGAAAAGGAGAACAAGGTCCCCGAGGTGGAGACGCTCGTACGCCTAGCGGACCTTTACGACGTAGACCTTCGCTGGCTTGTAACGGGGGATGGGGTGCGCGACCGGCGTGACCCTCCCGTGGCAGCAATTCGCCTAGAGACTATCCGGCTGATTGCTGCTCCTGCGTTTGACGCAACAGAACCAGAGGCGCATGCGATGCTGGACGCCGCGCGTCGGCTGGCCTCATCGGACACAGAAGGTGGGGGTACTCGGACAGCAGAGAGTTGACGGCACGCGGCCCGATATTCCTGGCGACGAGCCCACGGCGCGTGTCCAGATCAAGGTCGACTGCGTCACCTGCGAGTAGATTGTGCTCGGGGATGGCTTCAACGACACGGAATCTCATGGGGGGATTTCCTTTGGCCGGCCGAAGGTCCAGCGCTCGCTGGAAGGGGGTCCTCGGGGCGGTGCCAAGGGTACGTACTAGGCGGCCCGAATGCAAGCCGAAGCACTGTTGCGCAGACAACTAAACCGAGACTGCGGTCTCACGACACCGTAAAGGGAGGAAGCATGCGTATCGCCGCCGTCGTGCTCTTGGTTCTGCTAAGTTTCTCGCCCATGTCAGCCCTGGGCCAATCGTCATCGTCGGGCGGCGCTGTTTCGCGTGGCGCGGATCGTATTGCCCAGGCCCTGCGAGACGCCGCCGAAAGGCGACGGCAACAGGACCTCATTGAACTAGAGAAGATGCGCGCTGAGTCGGACCGAAACCTCAGCGAGGCGCAGGCCGAACGTGCCCGGGCTCAAGCCGAGGCCGCGCGCGCCTTGGCAGCAGCAGCGGTAGCGAAATCCACCGGCAAAGAGAAGGGCGAGACAGAAGCGAAGATGTGGGACGCGATGGTGGAGCTCCTGCGTATTGAGTACGAAACAACACCCGAGTACGCCCAACTCCGGGAGTGGCACGCACAGATCCAGGACCGGGTGGGCCAAGAGGCGGCAAGTCAGTTCTGGCGAAGTGTGCAGGTCAACTTCGACGAGTATGTAAATCGGCGTTTCGCGCAGCTCGCGCCGAACCCATAGCCATCTTCGGCCGCCTGTCGGCTATTCCAGCGAACCCAAGTCAGCGTCCCAGCAGCTCGTCAACCGAAGCCTCCAGCACGTCGGCCCATAGGTCCATGACGGCGGGAGACATGCCCGTTGCATCCGCAACCTCCGCAACCTTCGTTCTAAGGCGCGGGTTATCGGCGGATTCGGTATCTGCAACTTTAGACGACGGATTCGGGTTGACGAAAGCAGGGTTCTCGGCGTCATCATTGAAAGGTTGCGGGAAGGCGATCGCTTCTATTGAGCGGACGGCAGGCGGTCCTTAAATTGAAGCATGGAAGAAACGAGCTTGACCGGCGGGTGTCTTTGTGGTTGCGGCGAGCCAGTCAGGGCCGGCAAGCGCTATCGCTCGGGGCACCACCTCAAGCAACGCACAATCGCCTACCAAAAGCGCGACGTTGCGATGCAACAAAGGGCGGCCAGCGGCGCTACGGTAGAACAGCTCGCGGCCGAATACGGCTTGCACCCGGTCACGGTGCGCAACGTCGTTGGCCCGGTGCAGGCCAAGAAGAAGGTCGCCAAGGTCGCCTGGGTCGCCGCGTCTAAGCTTCCCCGTCCCCGCAAATGTCAGAAGTGCCGGAGGCTGGGTAGTCGAATCGACGCCCACCATAGCGATTACGACCGCCCGCTGGACGTGCGCTTTCTTTGCCGAAGCTGTCACATGAAGGCGCACCGCCGACGCCCTGGCGGCATAGCTGAGAGCGTGTCGGATAAGTCGCGGCGCACGAAGTGGTTTATGGCCGATCTGCGAGCCCGGAAGATCCAACGTGAAAGCGCGGGACTCGTTTGGTACGGAGGGGACGTCTAATGACGTCGGGGCACCGCGAACCAAGGCCAACCCAGCACGCACGACCGGCCAGCATGAAAACTCGAAGCATCTCCGACTACCAGCCACCTAACCTCAACCGCGCACTCACCCGTCCAGCCTCCCCCAAAAGCAACCCTAAGACCTCAGCCAAGCTTCCTAGCTCCAGAACACCAGAACACCACAAGCTCGGAAGCCAGCAGTCAGCAGGTAACGGAGGATGGGCGGAAGGGCGTACGTGGCCCGCAGGAGCATTCCGCTAGACCGTGGGCGCCCCGCGCGCGGCTGACGTTCGCGCCGAACTCTCAGCTAGATCCCCCAACGAAGTAGAGCCAGTCAGGCCGTACCACGGCGCACCGCAAGGTGGTTGGCCTGGCGCCGGCAGGCCCAGCACCTGCCTGCCCGAACACTCCGAAATAGTCGTGCAGCTCGGTCAGCAAGGCGCTACCCGCGCTGAAATGGCCTACCACTGCGGCCTAAGCGACGTCCAGACGCTGGGGGATTGGGCTAAAACGCACCCAGATTTCGCCGCCGCCTTTGCGCATGCCAGGCTCGCTTCCTTGGTTTGGTGGACGAAAAAGGGGCGCGAGGGCCTGCACGACGAGTTCAAGGGCCGGAAGTTCAATGATCGCCAGTGGCAGTTCATGGTCCGCAACCTATTCCCGGACGAGTGGCGCGACGAAAAACACTTTGCGGTACAAGGGATTCTCGCCAATCTGGACATAGGTGCCCTCCCTCCGTCGGTGGTCGCTCGCATCGCCTCGGGCACGGCTCCGCTGGCTGCCATGCTCGAGGCCGCAACCGAGCTGGCGCAGCTGCCGGCAGGTGAAGAGCCCGAGCCGGTCCAGGATGCGGAAGTGGTGGCAGAGTAGGGCGAAATGGCCGCGTCCCACCGTATACATATACATATAATGACAGTGCATGACTTCGTGGCACCATCCCGCAGGCAATCACCCCACCTTGCAGTGAGCCGACCAAACACGTTGCAGCAGTAGGGCTTTCCGCGATACCTACGCTGCATACTTCGTATAATGGCGATCATGTAAAGCTGCGTTATTCGTTGCGGCAGTAGGCATATCTGCGCGTCAAGATTATGCAGACTGGCTCTCATGCTGGGTATCTATGCACGGTCACGTAATCGCTGACTTTGTCTCCCACTGGGAGACACGGACGCGCGCGGCTCCTGCGTCCGGCCACCTGACCAGCCACCAACCAACCGAGGTCCAGCCCCCCAGGCCCCCCGGCAGGGACCGCCCCTCCACGATCGGCCTTGCGAGCGAACGGACGCCACGTTTCGGCTTCATGCGTGGAACTCAGATTGCGAGCGAACGGACGTTGGCGGCGGACCTTCACGCGACATTTTCGCCGCTTTGTAGCGCGCACCGGAGGACGCTCGCACGACGTTCTTGACCTGACGGGCGGGTTTATATCACACTATGCACCATGAAACGCGGTACAAGCTTTCGGATTTCAGACGAGGGACTAAGGCTCTTGGCGGAGTTGGCCAAGAGTATGGGGATCAGTCAGGCATCGGTCCTGGAGATTGCGATTAGGCTATTGGCGAAACGAGAGGGGGTGGAGTGAGCGACCTGTATTTTATCGTGGACGACGAAGCGCGAGCGGTGAAGATCGGGAAGTCGGACAACCCAGCGGGCAGGTTGGCGCACTTCCAGACCGGATCGGCGAGGCGGCTGCGACTTGCCTTGGCGGTGAAGGAAGCTGGGGAGCTGGAGTCTTGGCTACATCAGGTGTTTGGGGCCAATCGGTTGGATGGCGAGTGGTTCAAAAACGCAGGCTGGATAAGCTGCTTACTTGAGGCCCGCATCAGGTACTTCGCTGAGGGGGACGGCCCGCTCCGCAAGGTGGACTTCCTTCGGTGCATGGCCGTCGGAATGCTCGAATCGCTAATGCCGGGTTCGGAACCCGGAGACACTGCATCCTGGGATCGGGGGGCGTGGGAGGATGCGATAGCGTGGCGCCAACTCGTTGCGGTTGATTTCGCCGTCGCGGGCGAAATGTTAAGCGACCTGGCGCACAGGGCGGTCGGCGAGCGCTTGCCGTTTCCGAAGATCGTGACGTGTGCCGAGGGCGATGTGCATTCTGACCGGCTGGCGCGGTCGGAGGAGTCGCTTCGTGAGATTTGTCCTCCGGCATTCGCGCCGCTACTGGGCCTAACTGATTTGCCGACCCGGGTTTTGACCGAGACCGTGGCCCAGTAACCCCGGTACCCGGGTCTCTGGATTTTTAGCTACGCGCGAGGGCGCGGGAGGAAAGAATGAGACCAGACGATCCCTGCATCATCTGGCGAGACGATGGGACGGAGGAACTGCTTTCCGTCGTCTCAAACGTGGGCGGGGGGATCACCATTCGGTACATCTCGTTTGGTCCATCTGGGCACGGGATTACCCACATACCTGGCTACGTTCCGCCGGAGGCTGTCATCCCCCTGTACGAGTATCTGCGAAGGGAGATCAGTCCATTATGGCGCTCGGTGCAGTGATGGCGCTCGCCCGAAACGTGCCCCGGCGCATCGGGGATTATCTACTTGACGCAGCGGGGACGGTCTGCGTATGATGGCCGCGCGGGAGGCGTGGGACCATCGAATCTCAGCCGCCCTTGCGGGGGCAGCGGTGTCCTTTAGCGTGGCGTTCCTAGCTCAGTTTACCGATAGGCAGATAGCCATACTCGGGGCCGTGACCGGGGCGTTGGCCCTGCTTCCTATCATCGTATCCATTTTCCGCCGCATACTTCTGCCCTGGTGGTACTCCTGTCTTTCTTATCGTTGCACGCGGTTTTGCCGAGCCCGGCTAGCGACAGAGTTCGCGCCTATTGCGGCCGCCCCGATTCAGACCATCACGTCGCTGGAGACCATACCAATTGGCCAATCGGGGTTCTTAATAGAACTGCGTCCAAAGGAACCCATAGAGGTGGACGGCTACAATGTGCGCTTTGTGTGGTCAAAGACAGAAAAGGAGGGGTCCCCGTCTGTTTCTGTCGGCATTGTTGCAGTCCTAGATACAGCAGTCCATCGCTTGGATGGACAGAAGCTTATTCGTGGCGGCCCCGAGTTAGATAAGCGTGGCGGCTGTAGTTTTACTTTTTCAGAGACCACCACGATTCCTGCGTACACATCCCACATTTACCGCGTAATAGTCGAGGCCAAACAACAGTGGTGGGGAGGGTATTTAAGCTTTCGTTTCAACATCAAGGGCTCGACTAAGCCGTACTTTGTGCGCTTGCCAGCCTGCACACTACGCAGTGAGTTCTGAATAGGTGAGTGCGTCGGTTGTCATGATGCGCCTGAGGGTGTCGCGGAAAATGTGCTCATTGTCGCGGTTATTGAAACGCCACTCTAGCTCGTCGAGGTAGGAATCAAGGTGCTTCACGCTGACTTTGTGGAACGCTCCGATAATGGAACGCTTCAAGAGACTCCAGACACCCTCGACGCTGTTCGTGTGAACGTCACCAACGACCCATTCCTCGATGCTATGTGTCACGGTCGCATGCACGGTGTCATGGTCCCCGATGCCGATATACGACTTCAGCTCGTCCGTGTAGATCGCCTCCGCTTCGTCCTTGACCGTCTCGCGGATGAAGTTGTGCAGGGTGTGCTTACGGATATTGGGGATGCGCTCCAGCCGGATCATGCCGTTACGCTGGACCGCGCCAGCGACCCACGTCTTGCCCTCGCGGTTGCCGGTGCCGACGCCCCGGCGCTTCCCGCCGACCAGCGTCTCGTCAACTTCAACGACACCGAACAGTGTCGGGCCGGTAAGCTGGTCGTTGCCCATTGCTTCGCGGATGCGGTGGCAGAGATACCAAGCGGTTTTGTAAGCCACGCCGAGCGTCCGCTTAAGCTGATTCGCGCTGATGCCCTTCTTGCTCTCGCACATCAGGTAGATCGCCAGGAACCACTTGAACAACGGAAGGTGCGAATCGTGCATGATCGTTCCTGCCGTAACCGTGAACTGGTAGCGGCATGAATTACATTCCCATTTGTCGTACTCGCGAAGCTCAGAGACGGACGTGTCGCCGCAGCGAATGCACGCAACGCCGTTCGGCCACCGGATGCGCTCCAGTGCTTCGCGGCACTTTGTATCGTCGCCATAGTGTTCAATCAACGAAACGAGATTGAGGTTGGCTTTCATGGCTCAGGCACCCAAGAAGCGGAAGAAGCTGCCGAAGGACATAGCGGAGCGGTCGGACCACGACATCATGGAAAAACTGTTCGGCAAGCGCGTCATGAAAGAAGTAGACGCGATAGTCAAGGAGCGCTCGACAGAGAAGAAGCCGAAGGAGAAGAAGTGACCGATCATGACTAATAATAAGGCCGATCTGTCCCTTCGTCAAGTAGATTATCCCCCTTCTTTAGGACGGCAGTGCGCGCGTCCAGGGCATCCGCGAGGCGACTCATCCCAGACCGGACCACAGCTCCCGCACCAATCCCCGAAAACGCCGACAGAACCGACAGTTGCCAATAGTCGCGGATAAGTGCGAGGGTCCACATCAGAGCCCCCGTAGCGACGCCGATAGCAAGACCGATAAGAGGCCCCGCCCACCACTTGATTGCCCCCTGCCATCGGGGCGGAATGCGGTCCCATGTAGACCAGATCGAATCGACGAACTGCCACCGTCCCCAAAGGGATCCAAGCCATTTGTTAGCCATGCCCCCCAAGGTAGGGGCCAACTATTTAGCCGTGCAAGTGCGCTATATTCCCGCATTAGATTAATACGGGGCCGCTGCATTGGCAGTTGAAATGGCGGGCTCAAGGTATGCTTTACCTGGCCCCATCTCCGCAGCGACCTCAGCCCAAGTCCTAGCCCCTAGCAGTTGATCTGCTGCCCCCCAGCCTTCTTCAGGGAGATACGCAGAGCAGAAGAAGTTGGAGTGCCGTTCTTTTCCCATCCAACTTCAGCCGCGTCGTATTCTACGCTCGTAATGGTCGTGGGGGTGGGACCGTTAGTGACTACGAGCGTGTCCGGCGGTGGCACGCGCTCACCCCGCCCCCTTCGGTTTTGTAAGAATTTCTCGTACACGTCCCCCAGGCGCTTTACGGCTAACGTTGGGGTCTTACCCGACGTCCCACATCCGGGCAAAGCCCGGAGTTGGGCGCGGTAAAGGGTGCGCCTTTGGGTTTTGTCCACCAGGATTTCCACCTGGTATCCACCCAACGATACCACGCCTATGACGGGCATATGGGCGGACGCGTGGGCCGCTACAGACTGCTTCGCCACCGGTCTCTTTCCCTTCTTCTGATCGTCCTACCTCGCCCCAATGGCGCCAATCAAGGCTCACCCTGGGCCATCGTCATACCCAACACCCGGTCGATTAGGTCCACAGCCAGTAGTATACTGGCCCTGTCGATGTCCTCCGAGCAAGGGAGTATGAAGGACTCCCTAAGGTGCGGATGCCAAACCTCGCGAGAGTCGAGATCAACCGAACTGTTGAGCGGACGGACGTTTAGCGCACATCTTGAAGGCGCGCAACCCTTCGTGAGGGGGGGTTTGAGGGCGACGTTGTTCGGGGAACTGGACAGCGTTTAGCGAGTGGTCGGCCGGGAGCCGCTGCCCAAGAGTCCCGGCAAACTTCCCTCAAGGGGCCGCGTGAACTTCACCGAAGTCGCTCACACCGAACGTGGTAGCAGGATGTGGGTCGCGTCACTTTCGCGTTCCATGCTCCCCGATAGCGGCGTGCTTTCGCTGGAGCACGACGGACCGCCTGGTCACGTTGAGCTGTGGTGGGGGCCTGTAACTCGCGTGCAGCCGGGCGACAAGATTCGCTGCTTCCCGACGTCGATGGGGATCATGGTCGAGGCGGTCGAGTCCGACGAGATCCCCCCCCCCTTTCTGCCGCCTCCTGCGTAGATGAAGGCGAAGGCCGTCCAGCAGCTTCTTCCACCAGAAGTGCTGGCCCGCCTTTCCCCTGAACTCCAGGCCCAGTGGAGGAAAGCCATCTCGCCTGAGACCATTCAGGCACTCGCCAAACTGTCCGCTCCCGAACATCAAAAAGAAGTCCAGATCCAAAGCCAAGCCCTCATCGAAAAGCGGAAACAAGAAGGCACATGGACTGGAGGCATCCAAGCTCATACGGCCTACCAGAAGAAGCCCGTCGAGTGGATCGTCAAATACTTGGGAGTGCCAGAGAACACGATCCGGTGGAGCCTGAATCCGGAGTACCAGAACTGCTCATGCGACACGGAGATTTGCAATAGCAAGACCCGTGAAGCGACGAGCGGCGCGCACGTCTGGGATGGGGACAGGGACCCGCTCGTGCTCGCGCTGGAAACCATCGCGGCGGGCGGCAACGTCGCGGTAAGCGCGGCAACGGGAACCTCCAAGACGTTCACACTCGCGGCGTGTGGGGGCCTTTGGTTTCTGGCGTGTTTTGAGAACGCCATCGTCCCCACACTTGCCCCGCGCGAGGACCAGCTCCTTCTCAACATGTGGAAGGAGATGGGAAAGATGTTCGCGAAGTTCAATCGCCTATTCCCGGCCGCCACGATGGTCTCTGGCAAGCTCCGGATGCTTGACGGCGAAGGCGACAAAGAGGTGTGGGCCGCAACGGCGGTAACGGCGGGTGTGGACGCTGACGAAGACATTGCCCAGCGTCTCAAGGGCATCCACGGCGCGGACATGTTCTGGGTCATTGAGGAGCTTCCGGGTGTCGTGCCCGCCAAGCTAAAAACCATCATCAATACGGCCACGGGCACGCACAACCCGATCATGGGGCTGGGCAACCCGGAGAGCCAGCACGACACGTTGGCCCAATTCGCAGCGCGCCCCTCCGTCCGCGCCATCCGCATTTCGGCATACGATTACCCGAACGTCGTGGCCAAGCGCGACATAGTGCCCGGCGCCGTCTCCACAAAGAGCATCGCAGAACGCCTCGAAGATGCCAGTGGGGACACGACAGACCCGATGTTCCTCTCGCAGGTACGGGGCATCGCGCCGAGCCAGTCTCGCAGGGCCATGATCCGCTGGGATTGGTGTGAAGAAGCGGCCAAGAAATGGGGCGACGAAAAGTTGAGGGCCGGGCCACTGGCTCTTGGGGTGGATGTGGCCGACTCACCCACTGGAGACAGGAGCGCAATATCCCGTTGGCAGGGCGCGGTCTGTACTGAAGTCGAGACTTTCCACGCCGAGGACGCTTCCGAAGTCGGGCGCATTGTCCACGCGGAGATTACCAACCCAGACGCGCCCATTGATCCGAGGTACGTCGGTATTGACGCGGTGGGCGTTGGAGCAAGCGCAGTCAACGAGCTCAAGCGGCTCGGAACACGGGTGCGGCTGATCTCGGGCGGTATGCGTGCGATCCCCAGCGTGGACCACGAAGCCCTTTGGGCCGAGACGCGGGAGGAGGACGGCAAGGTCCGTCCAGCCGGACCCACCGTCGTTGAGGCAGAGCGGTACGCCAACCAGCGTAGCGCCGTCCTCTGGCGTCTACGCGAGGATATGCGATTGGGCAGGATCGGCCTACCGAATGACCGCAGGCTTTTTGAAGAACTGACCGTCCTCGAATACGAGCTACAGAACGGAAAGATCGCGGTCGTCGAAAAAAAGAAAATCCGTGCGTTGTTGGGACGATCACCGGACGCATCCGACGCCGTGGCCTATGGCAACTACGCCCGCCGCAGGGCTCCGCTCCGCACCAAATCCGAGGGCAAGCCGCTGGTCAACGCCCCCGGCATCGACAGGGGCCTCGAGCGGTTACTCGCCACCCGTCAGAAACAGCAGCTCGCAGAGGACAAACGAATCCGTCGAATGCTCGGGAACCGGGCGAGAGCGAAGCGGAGATGACCGGCAAGCCTCCGCTGGAGATCGACGTCACCGCGATCGACGTGGGCACGCAGCTCGTACTCAAGTACGGCAGTGGACGGGAGGCGTGCCGCTACACCGTCGAGAAATTGGTGTGGAACCCGTCCGGTGAATATACCGGCAAGTTCATCATCGTCGCTGGCGATTTACGGCAGTTGCCGCCATGACTTGGCCCTTCGTCCATCGCTCTGCTTACGACCTGCTGGTCGCGAAGGTTGCCGTCTTCACGTCCGACGCGGTGCGCACGCGGGCGAATATCGAGGCGGCACGCTCCGAAGCCGAAGCCCACCGTCTGCGTGCTGAAGCGTTGAACGAGCAACTGACGTTCCTCCGCGAGCAGAATGAGAGGCTGGTCGATTCGTTGACGCGCATGAATCGCGTCGAACGAGGCATGGGTGAGATACCGAGAGAGCCACGTCCGCCGATGGAACCAGCCCCCGTAGAATTACTGGAGTACTGGGACAGTTTCGGTGATCCCAGAACTAGCAAACGTCTGCGAGATGAAGCGTTCCGCGCTCACGCCAAAGGCAAACACTGGAGCGTGATCCTGATGGAAACGTTTCCCAATGAGGAGAATGGATCGTGACGCTCAAAAAGAAGGCGCCACCGCAGGCCATGTCCCAGCGAGCTGTGCGCGAAGGGCGGTTCAACGAGACGCTGGAGCGCATGAATAAGGATATGGGCCAGAAGGTGGCCCGGTCGATGGCGCAGTTCTACATCAATTCAGTAAAGCCGTTGGAGGACAAGATTTCTGAGCAGTCTGGCTTCGTTGATTCACTGCGGGACGGCGAGATCCACGTCGTGCGACGGCTTTACGAGCTGGAAGACCGCGTGGCTTACATGTCACTCCCCGTTTGGCAACGCGCCTGGATTCGGCTTCGGCACGCATGGGACGGGTCGCTGCCCAGCATCTTTTTCCTGCGTTCCACTTGGAATCGGCTGTCTCCAAGTGGAGACAAGGTCTGGGAAGTCTCAACCAAGCCCACGGAGCCCAATGCGCCAGAAGCTACCTGAATCTGCCGAGCGTCTCGTCCAATACCTGCTGGACAAGTTTCAGGGCGGATTCTCGGGCGAGTTCTACATCCGTGCCCACGAAGGCGGTGTGAGAGAGTTCAAGGAGACTACGAGCCCCGCGCTGCCAACGCTCGAAACAAAACCTTGACCTGTCCGCCTAGTTGCAAGTAGGCTTTCACTAGCAAAAGTCTAGCAGAGCCCGGATTGCTGTCCGGCCCCGCCTTTGGCGGGACCCCTGAAGCCCCGGCACCTACATGGTGCTCGGGGTTTTTGCCGTTTAGGAGCCTGATTGCCGCAACAGACGCTTACGCCTCTCTATTCGGGCGCACAGGCGCCGGGCCAAGCCGTCTCCCCAGTTCCCAGCCAAAACCAAGCCGACCGAGCCGGCGCAGTTAGCGGTCCAGCCGACGCTAAGCTGGTTCTTGATGCCCACCGCACGGGCATCCGCCTCCGTCGTGAACGCGACCTGCTCTCTGAAAAGCTGCTGCTCCATATCGACGGGTCGGGCGACTTCCAGTGGGCGGACATCTTCAAGGGCTCAGTAGTCGAAATCCCGCGCAGCGTCTCGGAATTCAGGAAAACCGAGAACGTGCTGCGGTTGATCGTCGACAACGCGGTCGCGCACCACGTCACGATGCCGCTCCGCTATTTCGTGGAAGCGCCATCCGATCGTAGGTCACGCGAAAAAGCGCTCGTCGATACCGTCTGGGCGAACTACTTGGCTCAGGTTCAGGACCTGAACGGGCTTTTCGCGGAAGCGCTGTATCTGGCGATGAGCGCTGGGTTCTGCCCGGTGCATCGCTATTGGCGTGACGGCGTTGGGCCGGATTGGTTCGAGCCAATCGGCTACGGGGAGATGGCTCCCGGCACCATCGACTGCTTTGTGGGCAATCCGTTCGGGCACGTTTTCGATGTCGTAGGCCGTCGTGGCTTCGTGCGCTGGTCCAGCTACGAAAGGACGCTACCCGCTGACCAAGTGCGTCAAGCGTTCGGTCACATGCCCGGTGTCTCGGAAATTCAAGGCTCCACCAAGATCCCGTCGGCTGCGCTTTTCCAGCGTATTGCGCGCTCGTGGACGAGCTCGGGACTCGGCACCCACGGCTCTCCGGTCATCTCGGGCAGGAATGGTGAAGGCGAAGAGCTCTTGACTGTCATCTGCCGCGAGACCGCACCGGGTGTGTTGGAAGATCCGCGCTGGAGAAAGAGCGGCCGACTGCAAATCATCGCGGTGCCGGGTGAAGCGGACAGCCGCAGGGGTGACACGTCCGGCCACGCGATTTCGCTAGCAGATCAAGAGCTACCAGCCGGCGAATTCTCGTGGTCCAACTTCTGGTCGCATCACCGTGGGGACGACATCCACGGCAAACCGTGGGTCGAGGACCTGGACCAGCTTCAGGTTGACCTGAACATCGCGCTCTCTAAGCGGTGGGAAGCGGTCAATCGCATGGTGGACGCGCCGATCGTCGCACCGGGTGGTGCGATCTCCGAAGACATGATGGACATCGGCGGCTACCAGCTCCTGGAAGTAGAGCCGAGCCTGGCTGCATGGCGTCCGCGCGTGATGGAATGGCCGCAAGGCGTTGTTCCTGCGCTCGATGGCCAAATCAAAGAAATCAGGAGCGCCATGTACACGATGGGCGGCTATCAGGCTGCTTCTCGTGGTGAGGCGCCGGGCTCGAGGATGGCGTACCGCGCAATTCTCGCCCTCCAACAGGCTGATAACACCGTCCACGGTCCCGTCAACATGCGATTCCGTCGCTCAGCCTGCGATTTCATGCGCGGCTGCTGGCGGCAGATGAAGAAGTACGGCGACGTGCCGTGGCTGGTCGAGATGCTGGGCGATGAGCACGGCTATCTGGCCGAACCCTACATCGACAACGCGCGTCTCTCCGATTCGCCGCCCCACTACAAGCTCGTGAACGCATTCGGCTCGTCTCCTGAGCTGCGCGCTCAGGAAGTTCTGGAGCTCATGCAAATCCGTGGCGCGGACGGCCAGCCGTTCCTGTCCACGGAAGACGCACGGCGCCAGTACCCAAACCAGCTCGTCTTCGACACGGCCGGCGACCCGAAAGCCGTGCAACAGCGCAGGGCCAGAACGATCTCGACGCAGATCCATGTGATGGCGAGCCGCTTCAGGGAAGAGACCGGATTCGACGAAACGCAGATGCCGGCCCAGTGGAGACAGCAAGCGCTGGATCAGGCCGGCCACCAGATCGCGTTCGGCGTCTTCGGTCCGGGTGGCGAACTCGTGCGCGAAGGGATCGAGCAGCTCTATCCCCGTCTGCGTGACGACGACCTGGCTGCTCACCTGAGTGCACTTTCCGAGGTCACGCAGGACGAGACGGCTGATCCGTTAGCAAGAAGGGCCGCTCGGTACCGGCAGGATCTCTACTTCGAGTGGCAAGCAATGGGAGCGGGCGGTCCGCAGGCGGGAACGGGACCATCGACAGGTGGACCGCAGGCGGATCCCCGCTTCCCAGGTCAACGCCAGATCGCAGCCGAGATGCAGGCCGGAGGCCAGGGTCCGACGTCGATGGACGCCGTGGAAGGTGGCCAGGAAACGATGATCGCAGCCACTGCACGATGAACCACGAAATGAGGATGGGATGAGCGACGTAGGGATTGAGACTCCAGTAGCTGCGCCGGTTGCTCCAGCGCCGACAGCGCCAGCTCCCACGCCAGTTGCGGCACCCGTCGCGCCGGTCGCGGAAGCCCCCAAGGTCCCGACCACCAAGCGTGAAGCGCGCGCGCAGGTCAACGCAAATCTGCGGGCACAGGCGCAAGAAGGTGCCAGGCAAGCCGCCGCCCGTGTGGCAGCCGCTCAGGATGCCCCGGCGCCTGTCGCCCCAGCTACCCCGGAACCTGTCGCTTCGGCTCCTGTCGCAGAACCCGCCCAGCCGGCCGTTCCCGAGCCTATCGTCGATGCGACGGGCAGGAAGCACGCCCCAGCCGGTACGCCGGAAGCGGGCCAGTTCCTGCCCGGTGAAGTCGAGCCGGTAGACGAGCCAACGCCCGAGCCTGTTCCCGAAGCTCCCAAGGGCGTGCAGGTCCGTCTCGACAAGCACCGTGGCCACCCTGCCCTGGAGGGTATCAAGGCCGAGGCGCTGACCGTTGGGAGTGAGGAGGAAGCCAAGCTTGTCCAGGCACTACTCAATGGCACCTACGCGCGCAGGAACGAAGCCGACGCGCTGAGGGAGCAGATCCGTGAACGCGACCAAGCGCTGCTCGAAGCCCAACAGCGTATCGCGCAGATCGAAGCGGGCCAGGCTGCTACCGAAAAGTGGCAGCGCACGCCCGAATACCAGAGGGCCGTCGAGAAGTTCGAGACCATCCGCGACACGGTAGGCCAGGAGGAAGCTTCGGCGTTCTGGCGAGGCATCCAAGGCGACCTCCGTCAGATGGTCGACTCGGAATACCAGACACGCGCGACCGCGATCCAGGCCGAGCATCAGGCCCGTGATGGTCAGCGCTGGGAAGCCGAGACCCGGCTGTTCGTGGAAGACAAAGTGCCCGACCGCATTCGCATGCTTCCCGACTACGGGAGGTGGTATGCGGAGGAGTTGGACACTTTTGAAATCAAGATCGAGCGGGGTCATTACCCCGATCTAGCCAGACTGCCAGTGAACGAGCGCAGCCAGGCCATGCGCCAGGCGTTTCTCGCTCAACTGAATGCACGCCTCGGTGGAGAGAACTCCGTCAGGGCGCTTGCACGGCAGACGTTGGACGACCGTAGGAAAGCGGACCTAGAAGCGCGGGCCAAAGCTGCCCAGGACACCAAGGCCAGGGCCGAAGCCGAACGCAAAAAGGCCGCTCAGGAGGCGGTGGACGGATTCAAGAAAGAGGCCGCCGACAAGCGGGTAGCCTCTCCGCCTCATCCGATGGGATCTCTCGCGGCGAGTGCGAGGCCGAGCCCGAACGGCACGGCTGCGCCAGAGCCCGAAGACCTGTCAAAACTCACCCAAAACGACCTCCGCAGTCGCGGGAGACAAGCGGCTAGACAAGCTGCTGCCCGCCACTTCGGACCATAGGAGCAATCAAAGCCGCACCTGGGTGCGGTAGGAGATAAAAATGGCCTTGGGCTTCCAGGCCGCGAACGTCGAGGCGATGACCGCGCTTACCGGCCTCACCCACGACATCTTCGTCGGCCAAGTCGTGAATGCTGTGAAGTACACGTCCCCTGCTGCACAGCTATTCCAGGACGCTAAGCCGGGCGAGTACCGGCTTGAGGGACAGGCAATGAAGTTCGCGGTGGACCTGCGCTTCAAGCGGAGCGCGATGGCCACCGACGGCAAGATCCCGACCCATGTGGGTCTGGATGCCGTGCAGGGCTCGATCACACCCGTCCGTCGTTACGACGCGGTTGCGGTGGACAACTTGGTCGAGAAGCAGGCGTCGGGTCCCGGCTCGTTCGAGAATTTGGGCGACAGGCTGTTCGATAAGCTGTGGGATTCGTGGGCGCACATGGAGTGCCAGCACGCGATCGGTGCGTCTTCGGGACTCCTGGCGCAAATCGCTTCGCGCACGTCTTCGATCGTGGTCGTGCTGGATGCAGGCTACGGGAACACGGGCACCAACCCGATCATGCACCTTGCAGAGGGCATGAACATCGCGTGGTACGACGTGTCCGCTGTCGGCATCGGCGGCGCGGCGGCAATCAGCTCAATCAACTACACGACCAACGCCGTCACGGTCAACTCTGCGACCACCTGGGAGCCTTCGGCGTCTCCGACGGATAACGATCTCGTCTACATCGCCACGGACAACGATTCGACCTCCGCGCATTTCATCTCCGAGCGCGGCCTGGCCCCGAACGGACTGGGCACGATCGTCGATCCGTCGGCTGCTGCTACCACGGTTCACGGCATCTCGCAGACCACCTACCAGCGCTGGAAGCCGTATCGCATCGCAAGCGTGACCTGCGACCACATCGAGTTCGCCGAGCACTGGCAGCAGCTCAGCCAGAAGCGCGGTTTCCCCGTCACGCCTGGGACCGACGTGGTGCTCACGTTCCCGTCGGTCGTCGCTCAAGTCGCGCGCTCACTGCTGGGCTACCAGCAGCAAGCGTACACGGGCGGCAACCTCATGGGTGGCTACTCGGGCGTGACCGTGAACGGCATCCCGTTCATGGAAGACGGGAAGTTCTATCACGACGTCGCCATGACGATCCCCAAGCAGAACCTCTACCGCGTGAATCTCGGCGGTGACGCCGATTTCTGGGCAGAGGACGGATCGAAGTGGGCACGTACCGAAGGCTTCGACGGCAAGGACTGCTTCGTCGTGGACTACCTGAACTTCTTCTCGCCCAACCGTGGGTCGTTCGGTGCGCTCACGGGCATCGTGACGGACGTGACAGACACTTCGTGGGAACCGATTCCAAACTACTGATTTAGTAGTCTGCTGTTCATTCTGTGCTTGTGCTGCATGGGTTTGGGGTGGGGACTTCGGTCCCTGCCCCAATACCTAAACAGATGGATTCTGGACCGGGGACGAGGCGAGAACGACTCGCTCAACTCGGCAGACACCCGATGAACGGCGCTTTCGGGCGCAGGAGATAGGGTTAGATGGCCACCGTCAAATTGTACGGGGCTCTCCACAGAAGCTTCCGCAGGGTGCTGGAGTGGGTGAACGACGCGGCTGCGTCGCTCAACGAGCAGCGCACCGACCACGCGACGAATCGCGTCACCATCCTCGAACTCGAAACGCTCGCGGAAGAGTTGGGTGCGGATCACGCAACGTTCAAGACCGCCGTAGATCAGACCGAGACGCTGGTCGAGGAACTGCACGACGATCACGCGACGAACAAGGCGCTGCTGGATGAGGCGTTGTTCAAGCTGGCGTTTCTGGTCCACAGGGATCAGAACAGGTCCACGACCGGCACCAGCCCCGTATTCGCGATCTCAACCAACTTCGACGTAGCGAACACGGAAACCTGTGCCTTCGTCGCGGCTGGTGTTCCGTACACCCTCACGGACAACACCGTCTGCGATACAGGCACCTCAAAGACCATTACCGGCTCGCAGTGGGCTGCGTTCGTGATCGACGCGACGAACGCCACCACACTGACCGCAACGTGGACAGCCGGGAGTTCTGCGTCTGAGGCTGCTGCGCTGGCCTTGGCGCGTGCCATTCCGTTTGTCGCCGGTCAGGCTCGGTTGGGCATGGTAGCTGTCAACGCTCACGCGAGCGGTTTCACGGCAGGTACGGATGCACTGACGGGTGGTGCGGGTGGCAACGTCGCCACCGCCACGAATTACTATCAGTTCTTCGATCTGGTGCCTGTCACCGCGACGACTTCGGCGGCCACGCTCTCGGCCGCCAAGCCCGCGAGCGGTCCGGCAACACTGTCGGCTTCCATCGCGATCACCTCGCCTGCCGCAACGCTGTCTGCTGCTGCGGTGGACGACTTCACGGACGAACGCGGCACTCCGTGATGACTGAATCTTTCCCGGTGGCCCGGTCCGCTTCGGCGGGCCGGGTCCACGGCTTGGTGCGTCGATGATCGTCGGATCATTGGCCGCTGCCAGTTCATCCCGTCGCGAGCGGAGAGTCCGCACGGCCGGTGGTGGTGGCGAGCAACTCACCGCCCGGCTCCAGTCAGACTGGGCTGGCATCTCAAACGGAAACGACTGGACGCAACTGAGCGACGGCGGCATCTGGGACCTGCCCTCCACTAGTACTCTGTCGGACGCCGCCATCATAGACGCGCCCGGTGGTATCGGATGGCCTTGTGAGAAGGTGTGCAAGTTCGAGTCTGGCGATAGCAACTTCTTCTGCATCATCGGGACCGTGTCCCTGGGCGAGTTGGCCGTTGGCCATGCGCGCAATATCCGGTGGCTGATCGCCTACTACCTCACCGATGCCAACGACTACAACCACCACGGGACAGGCGACCGTCAGGCTACCGGGGACTCCAATTGGAACGGCTACTACTGGGGTCCGGGCGACGACGAGCATGGCGCAGCTGACCCGGACAGGTGGGGCCTATCTTGGGCGCAACTCGGTTCTGGGAATCCTAATGGCGTAGGACAGTACGGTCTTTGGGACTCCAGCCAGAACTGGCCGGCCGGCGGACCACTTCTTCGTGTTCGCGTCTATCAGTTCGAGATCCAAACCTACCGCGTCGACACCACAACCTACCGATTCCATTCTCAGATTCACGATGTGATCGTCTCGGATACGGTGCCGCTTTACACGGACGCCGACTTCCTGGACAACGTCAATCGCAGCACTTCGCTGGCTAGCAACACGCTACTGAACTGGCACGTGGTCGCCAACTCGGACGGCCTCTACACCGGGAATAACGGCCTGAACGGCGTTTACGGCGCGGGCGTCCATCACTCGGACGTCGGTTGCTGGGCCATCGTGGACGACCTCGCAGAGGGTGTGTTCATTGGCAAGTACGGCAACGTCATTGGGGAGGTACCTGTATAATGGCCGACGACATCAGACTAACGGCGGTAGGCTCTGGCTACTACCGCGTCAAAGTAAATGGCGCGTTCACGACGAGTCACACAGCAGAACGCGAGGCGATCGAAGCTGCCGAGAACTGGAAGCGCGACAATCCGGCCGATGAAGTCGAGTATATCCACGACTATCGGGTGACCGTGACTCTTGAGGGCGAGGTCGTGGTTCCTCCGCCTCCTCCGCCTCCTCCGCCGCCTCCACCTCCACCTCCCCCAGAGCCACCTCCGACAGGCTCGCTCACACCCGTGTGGTACTCGGACGATCGGACTACACCAGTGGGCACGACGGGCTCGCTCGATGGTGGCAAATGGGTGGGCATCACTGGCCTGACGAATGGCACGATCGTGGACGCACCCGCAGGCGCTCCCATGCACCATCTGCGTCGTATCGAGGGCGGCCCGCTGCGTGATGGCGCCCATATCATGACCGCGCAGAACATCGGTGAGATGGCTGTGGGTTCGACGCGCAATTGGCGCTGGTACTATGCGGCCTTCATGCCTCATGATCGCGGAGGGAATCCCGGCCAGCATCCGATCCAGGACGGCGGCGCGGTTTCGCAGAGCAACTTCTACTTCGGCGCCACACACTACGGGAGCAACCTCCAGCCTGGCGAGTGGGGCCTGCAATTCAACTTCTCGGGCACACCGTCCCCGAACTTCCGCTGGGGTCTGTGGGAGCTCGACAATTTCAACAATCAGGCGTTCAACCCGAAGCTCACGAAGGGCGTCGTCTACCGAATCGAGATCCAGTTCTTCCGAGTCTCGACCAGTCAGTTCCATGTCCACATCTGGGTCTACGATCCAGCGGGCAACCTCGTCGGCAGTGACGCGAACTTCAGGAACGAGATCGGCGTCCTGCTCTCAACTCGCCCGCTGCTGAATATCAACGTGGCCGCGAACACCGGAGTCTTAGTGGCCGGGCTTAACGGCATCTCGCCCGACACTCCGATCACGTGGCCGATCCATCACAACGATCAAGGCGCGTTCGCAATCGTGGACGGTCTGCCGGAAGGCTCACAGATCGGGGCGTACGGGCGCGCCGTGGGCGAGGTCCCGCGATAACATGGCCGAGCAACGCCTGATCGCTCCCACGGACAAAGGCGGCACCACCCTCGAGGTGGAAATGCTGGCGTCTATGGTGGACTCGGGCGTTGCTACGGTTGAGTTCACTAAGGCCGAACCCGAACTCCGTCTCAAGAAGTGGGACGCCGAGATCAACTTGGGCGTGCGCTGCAACGCAGTCGTCAGCGCGCCCGCGATCGTCGAAGATAGCAAAGTCAAATGGGTCGAGGCCGAGCAGGAGTTACACGCCTATCCCTTGATTGCCGGAAAGGGCATGGAGGATGGTGGTCTTGAAATAGAGTTGTTCCTGAAGTCGTCGCCTCCAACCAACGTCTTTGCATTTCCGCTCACCGACTGGGAAGACTTGGGCTTCTGGTATCAGGCTCCGCTTACTGACAAGGAAAAGGCGGAGGGCCACTCGCGGCCGGAGAATGTCGAGGGCAGCTTCGCGGTCTATCACAAGACCAAGAGGCACCACAAGGTAGGCGCGACGAATTACGCCACCGGCAAGGCGTTCCACATCTACCGGCCCAAGGTCATAGACGCTCTCGGGGTCGAGACGTGGGGCGAGCTGTCATACGCCGATGGCGTCCTCTCGGTCACGGTCCCGCAGGCGTTCCTCGACGCGGCCACCTATCCCGTGCTGATCGACCCGACCTTCGGATATACCACGATCGGCGGCACCACGTACAGCTCGTCCTCGTCTGCATTCACGGAGGGCACGCTGACCGAGGCGGGGGATCTGACGCTCATCAGCTTCTACTCGCAGGGTATCGGCGGCGCTGTCAACACCAAGGGCCTGCTCTACACCGACGTTGCCGATGTCGTCACGACCGTGGTGGCGGTCGGCGATCCTGTGTCCGTTCCCGATGGCGTTCTCGACTGGCGAGATAGCGCCGCTTCCGGTGCGCTCTCGGCTGGGGACTTCTACGTCGGCCACGTCGGTGAGTCCGGCGTTTCTTTCAACTATGACTCTGTGGGCGGTTTCCAGTCCCACTATGTCTGCGACACCAGCTATGCCAGCCCCGGCAACAGTCCGACCTGCACGGGCGGCTTTTCCGGTCGCTTCTCGATGTACGCGACTTACACGGCAGCAGGTGGTGGCGGCAGTCCTTGGTACCACTACAGCCAACAGTAGGGGCATATGTCTGAGCTATGGATGGATGTAGACGCCGCGCTCTCTGAGGTGCCGGTCAACCTCTCGGCGCTGATCGACAGCACGGACTTCATAACGCGCGAGGAATCAGTCGTCTACAACCAGGCTGGCCTCGACCTGCTGTGGAACTTCGTGAC
>Ga0137432_1000484_pt1 | contig 21082 bp, 20 predicted proteins | sample EasRivERMZT820_2_FD_102337 | JGI IMG/M metagenome (GOLD analysis project Ga0137432, IMG submission 102337) | Soil microbial communities from meander-bound floodplain in the East River, Colorado, USA - East River MetaG ERMZT820_2 | ecosystem: Environmental > Terrestrial > Soil > Floodplain ... | reverse complement strand
TGCGCCCGAGTCGGGAGAAACGAGGTGGAGGAGGGTCTTCTCTATGCAAACTCTGTCACTTTCGAGGGTTTGCCGAACGGCGACTACCTTATCGGACCACGCGCGCACGTGGCTCAACAGAACTTCCAACTCCAGGCGCTTCTCGATCCATTCATGACCATAGCCGCTGATTCATCGGCTGCTAGTGAATGCAAGGCGATCCCCGTCTCTGTCCATAATGGCGCGAAGGTGCGAATTGAGTGGAATCCAGATTGGGAACTTCCCGACAAGATAACTGGACTCCTTCGGGTCGCTGGTGTGGCTCCTGCTACGTTGTTCATCGCCCCACAAGTGTCCGCCGTTTGGCCACCAGATCTTCGCACAGCGACTCGTAGTCGTGCTGCCTCAGATGGATCGATTTTTGTCGAGCACATGGACTCATGGCCCATTGGATGGCTCGTCTGCCTTGAGATTCCCGATGGCGGCTATGTCATCATTGCACGAGAGAATCTGAGTTCGGAGATTCATGTCGGCTTCTCAACCGTGCGATTGTCAATCGATCCCGCCGTTCATAGCGAAGCCGATCGACTTGAGATATCCGGCATCGTTAGTGGTTGGCCTGGGAGCCCAAGGTGGATGATTCAGACACCTAGTTCCGAATTGCGTTCAGGGTCAATATCAATTCCAAGCTCTGCAACGGCGCTCAGACTCCTTCGACGGGATGGCTCACTACTTTGCTCGCTTCCGTTGATCCTGGCTCCCGGTGTGACAAGCGACGTTTCTCTGCCTGGAGCTCAGCCTGCCAAGTGAAACAAAGTAGCGGATCCGCACCCCGGAGATCTGTTCTGACGACTTCGGCTCCGAGATTTCGCCACGATCATCTGGAATGCCTCTTTGGCTCCGGTTGCCGCTAGCGGCGTTTCGCTGGTTGGTTGCCGGATGGAAGAAAAGGAGTTCTTCATGTCATTCGACTGGATCCGACGGCCCGTCATGGCCCTTGTCGCAACTGGCGTGCTGTGCTCGTTGGCGATCGCCGGCCTGCAACTGGTCGATTGCGACGGCAATGTCTACAACGGCGCTGGTTCGAAGATCGGCGAGTTCGTCGTTTCGGCCGGCGGCGATGTTTTGAACGTGCACTTCGACGACAGCGGTAACGAGCGCGAATTCTACTGGAATTCCATCACTGGGCGCTATGAGGATGGTGGTGGCTACATGGTCATTACGGACTTCCACTACGGGCCCCCGTCCTACTGGGACTACATGTATTACGGTACTGGTGTGCCCGGTCAGCTTCGCGTCGTGAACCCTTGACCTAGAGTTTCAGCGAAGAATCGGCTCCGCCCAAGTATGAACCTCGGGCGGAGCCGACTCCTGTCTTGAGAATCTTGTGACATATTGTGACGGCGGGCGAATCACTAATGTGATCTGCCGAACTGTTCTTACCAAAACAAGAGTGTGGTGTAAGAAAACTCTTTTGCTTTTGACCTGACGCGGCACGAGCCCACTCCGCCTCTGCAGGGTGCGGATGATGGAGGCATCCAGGGACGAGCACGGGTCGAGAGCGAGTCGGGGGAGTCCCCGCCGAGCGAAACTGCAAGCTGAGCTTGAGCGAGGCGCGGCGCCGGAGAGGAAGGCCCACTCAGGGTCTTCAAGCGGCGCGGCGCCCTTGCCGCGCGGTGACGTCAGTCGCCGTTACAGCGTCGACGAGAAGAAGGCGATGATCGCGGTGTAGGCGGCGGCGAGCGAGACGATGGACGGCTTCGCCAAGCACCACGCCGTCTCGACGATGAGCCTCTGCTGGTGGCGCAGGTGGCTTCGCACGCAAGGCGAGGCGGGCCCCGGTCCGCGGACGCGGCAACCCATGGCGGCGACAGGCCAGCCGGGCGCCAGCACGGCCACGTCATCCCGCGCCATTCCGCGCAATCCCGCTATCCGACGCTTCCGCGGGCGTCAGGAGCAGCCTCGCCGCCGCGATGAGCGCCGTCGGGTCGCTAGCCGACCCGGCCTGCGCGAGCAACTCGCGCGCGAGGCGGATCGAATTGGCAGTCCGCGGATCGAGGGACAGTGGCGGGGACAGTGGACGCGATGCCTCGCCCGAAGTGGCGTCGCTGCACGGGGTTACGACTTCGGGCAGGCGGCTTCCCAAGCTGAATGTCGTGGGTTCGAGCCCCATCACCCGCTCCATCCGAGTTGCCGTTCCTTGCGCGTACTTGCGCGACGCTTGGCGATCGGGCGCGTCCTCGACCTCGCGCGGTTCCTGCGCTCGAGGTGCGACGAGCTGCAAGGAAGTGGCGCCTGACAGGGACAGTGGCAGGGACAGTGGATTCTCCGCAGGCGTCGGCGCGCACCTCGTTTTCGCGCGCCGATCGAGCGTCGGCATTGGCAACTTCGCCACGGTCCCGCGCAGGTCGAGTAGGCGGACGTCGGTGTACCGCTCCATCGTCGTCTCGATCGAAGCGTGGCGCGCGAGCGCCTGCGCCGTGCGCGGATGCGCGCCGCTGGCAGCGAGCCAGGTGACGAACGTGTGCCGGAGGGCATGGAAGTCGACGACCCGGCCTTCTGCGTCGACGCGCGGGATCCTCGCTCGCGCAAGGTCGGCCCAGAACGTTCGGATCGACGGGAACACGGACTTCGCGAAGACGAGGTCGGTGGTCGGCGCGCCGCGCGGCCGAATCGCCTTGAGTTCCTCGACGAGATTCGGATGGAGGTCGACCGACTGCTCGCGCCGCGACTTGGCGGACGCCGCGGTCACCGAAACGCGCGCGCGCTCAAGGTCGACGTCGCACCAGCGCAGGCGCGCGATCTCGCCGCGCCGGAGCCCCGTCCCGACCGCGATCGCGTAGATCGCCGCGCGCGCCCCACCGAGGGCGACGAGCCGCGCCCTCTCCGGCTCCGACACGCCCGCCCGCGTCCGCTGCTTCTCCGCGAGCTTGAGCGGACGACGCCGCGCTGCGGCCAGCAGCTTCGCGACCTCATGCGGCGTGAAGGAACGGCGGACGTGGCGTCGATCGATCGCTTCGTTCTGCGGGACGAGGCCGGCGAACGGGTCGAACGCGATTCGCTGGCAGCGGACGAGCCAAAGCCCGAACTGGCGCAGTGCCTGGAAGTGGCGGTTCACGGTGCGCGGCGAGAGCGTCACGCCCGTCGGTTGGCCGTCCGAGGTCAGGATCGGCCGGGCCTTCAAGTCCGCGATCCACGCGCTCGCCTTCGCGAGGTCGACGTCAGAGAGGACCTTCACGTTCGCCCACTCGACGAACGCTTCGAGGCAGTCGATCCGATCGGCGAGGTACTTCTTCACGACGCCCCTCGCGGACAGCGTCGTCTTGAAGTCGGCGATGTGCGTCGCGAGCGGCGTTGCGCGGTGCTTCCGAAACGGGTCGCCCGCACCGACGGCGTCGAGCTCCGCGTGCTGGACGAGCTTCCCGGCTTCGATCTCCGCCGCGCGCCGGTCACGGACCCCGAGACTGACCTCTTGGACCCGGCCCCGGACGGAGACGCGCACCGACCACGTCTTGATGGTCTGCCACTGGCCATCCGGCGTCTTGAACCGGCGTCGGAAGAGGCGCATCAGCGCGTCCCGATCCGCATGGAGACGCAGCGACGCGCGCTCGGCAGGGGCAGGTCGTCGTGCGCCTCGACCTTCCCTTTCACCCCGGCCCTCCCGCCGGCGACGGGACCATCGACGCCGCCCGGCATCCGGGATCAGGGCGAAGTCCGGCACGAATTGGAGGGGTAGGGATCAGTCCTTGGATTCGGCCCGCGTTGAACTCGGCGAGGCCCGACGCGCGTGGAGCGGGACCTGCATGCACGACGGACTTCGTCGGCCACCGTCCCCCACCAGCGCGTCGGGCCTCGCGCACGCTCAACGTGGCGCGATCCGCCGGGCCTCGATGAACGCGGCCAAGTCGGCCTCGGCAACGCGGATGGCGCGGGAACCGACTCGGACCACCGGAAGTTTTCCGAGCGCGATCAACGTGCGCACGGACCGGATCGACAGCGCCATACGGCGCGCGACCTCTTGGATTGAAAGCAGTTGCGGAGCGTGAGCGTCGTTCATGGCGCGGGTTCTCCGTCGCGGTCATTGCCTCGGTTCGGCGGTGTTGCGCGTCGCGGCGCGACGTCACGGCGCCGTCTCTCGCTCGAGGTGGAGGCGCTCGAAGACCCGGCGTTCGAGCTCGCGGCGCGCCTCGTCCGTGATCGGCCGGACGAAGAACCGCTGGTTGCCGCGCCCGTCGCGCCGCGCGGGGAACGAGATCGTGTACGCACCGCTCGACGTACGTCGAAGGCAGATCCCGTCCAGGACGATCGCGTCGTTGATCACGAGGCGGATCCACCCGACAAGGCCGGTGCGCGCGTCGGCCTCCGACGCCTCGGTGAAACGGACATCGGAGACGGCGACGCGATCAGGCATCGCGCGACTCCGCCGCCACCTCGTGCCAGACCATCGTGGCGGGCGCGGCAGGCGGGTGGCAGTGCGCGCAGACCCAGGTGAAATGTTCGGGCCGTGCGAAGAACCTCGTCCCGCGGCAGTTCCAGCAGGCGGCCTTCGGCGGCGCGACCGCGGCGGCGACCAGCGCCAGGACGTCGGCGCGGTGCTCCCGGATCTCCTTCTCGAGCGACGTCGGGAGCGTGCCTTTCGGCCGCGCGACGAGGCGACCGCCCTCCGCGTGAATGACCACGCCAGCGCGCGCCGCGTCTTCCAGCAGCGTGACGGCCACGGTGTTCACAGGTCGTCCTGATCATCGGACGCCGCGGCGGCCGCTGCGACGGGTGGGTTCTGCGGGTTCGGCGGGATCTCAGCAGTCGATCCAGACGACGATTCGGAATCGGTGTCGTCGGTGTCCGACGGCGGCCTCGTCGGGTCGCCACCGAGAGTGGCGTCCCGCGGGTCCGGTTCGGTCGCCGGGCCCTTCAGCGGCGCGACGCACACGCGCCAGACGGCGGTTCCCTTCCGGTCTCCGGCGCGCTCGATCCGCAGCCCGCCTTCGATGCGGTTCGTGAAGTTGCGGAGCCAGTGTCCGAGGCGCTTCTTTTCGATCTCGTTGGGGTCCCGCGTCGGCGCGACCGCGTAAAGCGCGTCGAAAAGACTCGTGCCGTCCGCCGTTTGGACCTTTGTCGCCACGGCGCGCGCCACGACTTCCGCGACCGTGAAGCAGGCGTCGCCGAGCAGGTCGTGCCAGCGAACGACGACGTTCCTGAGCATCTCGCGCACGGGGTCCGCCTGCTGGATGCGCGCGCGCCCGATGCAGGGGTCCGCCTCCCCGAGCCACACGAGCGCCGAGCGGACCCAGTCGGACCACGCCTCGAAGCGGCCGAAGACAGACAGCTTCTGGGCCGGCCGGCCGGCGACGTGGTAGGCCCGGAGAATCGTGAGCGCGGCGACCACCAGCTCGCCGCGGTGCTCGGGGATGTATTGGTAGAGGTTGACCGCGAACTTCCGCTCTTCCGGGTTCTCGACCCCCGGATCGAGTTCGGAGAAGACAACACGCGAGGTGAGGTCGCCGGCGATCGTCAGGTTGTTGCCGTTCGCGAACCAAGTCAGGTTGGTCGACACTTTCGCCGTCTTGGAGAAGCCGAGGACACGGTCCTTGAACGTCACCTGCGTCAGGACCGAGCAGAGCGCGGCGCCGCCGAGCGGCCGGTCGATGTTGTCGATGCAAGCGACCGACTCGCCGTCGAGGAGCAGCGCGAGCATGCGCTTGCGGTCCTCGTCCTCGTCCTTGCCCTGGCTCATGACGGCGCACGGGTGACCCGTGGCGATCATCGACGCGACATCCGTCAGGAGCGACTTGCCGCTGCCGGGCTTGGGCGCGGAGAAGGCGAACATCGGCGCGGTGCGCAGCGACCGGCGAATGGTCGCGGTCAAGACTGCGCTCAGCGCCGCCGACCGATCCGAGTCGCCGACGAACGGGAACTCGCGGATCACGTTTTTCAACTTCGCGAGCGCGCTTGCTGCGTCTTCCTTCGTGGGCGACGCCGGAATCGGGGGGAACGTCGTCGCGTCGAGGTAGAGGTAAAGGCCAGTCGCCTCGTCGTACCCCGGCGTGTCGAGGATCGACCCATCGGGGCGCAGCGTGGGCGCCTCGATGACTCCCGCCAAGTTGCGCAGCTTCCGTCGCCCCTCGCGCGAGAGGTAGGTCTTGGCGACCTTCGCGGGGCAATCGATCGGGACGTTTTCCTTCCTGCCCGGCTTCTCGAACGACGCCGCCAGCGTGAACCGCTCGATCATGTAGGTCGCGTCGACCACGCGGATCGCGATCGATCCGATCGGACGCATGACGCCGTCGGCGATGATCGGATCGAACGTCCGAACGAGCCTCATGATCAAGTTGCCGTACTCGAACAACTCCTCGCCGTGGTCGCCCAGCAGCGCGTTCTCGGCGTCGTCCACGATCTGCGGCAACTCGCCGCCGACGACGAGGATGGTCGGCCTGCCGACCGCCGACCGGGACTTGGCGCTCTTCTGCTGCAGCCTCTCGAACATCTCGCGCGCGTCGCGGGGAGCGGCCTCCCCCGCCGCGAGGCCACTCTCGATCGTGGTGCGCGCCTCTTCCGAGGACAGGCCGGCGTGCTCGGCGGCGGCGGCGAGCGCCGCCATGGCCTCGTTGCGGTCGACGAGGTTCGCGCCGACGAACGTCCCGACCTTGAACGCCTCCTTGTTGAGGATGTCGTTGCGCGCCCCCTCCTGCGTCCCGGCCACCCGCGCCGCAGCGTTGCGCAGCGCGGCAGCGCAGTAGACCCGCAGGCGCTCGAGCTCCTTCTCGGTCAACTTCGTCGGCGGCGCGTCCTTGGGCGGCGTCTCCGAGCTTTTCGCATCCTTCGTCGACAACATCGCGAGGACGTGGGCCGGCAGATCCGCGAGCTCGACCTCGTCGGGTGAAAGACCGGGCGCCCACACGTAGGGCTTGCCGGTCACGGGGTGGATCGAGCCGGGGAAGACAGCCTGGCCGCCGTCGCCGCGGATGTCGACGTGATCGGCGATCTTCGAGACGGAGTTCTTGATCGGCTCGGCCGGCGCCTTGAAGTAGTACTGGCGCCTTCCAGACCCCGTGATGACCGTCACGGTCTTGGGCAACTTGAGCGACGCGGCGCCGGTCCCGTCGATCGTGTCGTCGTCGACTACAACGACGCCGCTGACTTGCCCCGTGCGCAGGCCGATGTTGCCGCCCCGCGCCCAAGTCTCGGACGTCGCGAGATCGGCGCGCGGCCGCTTCGACCACGCCGTCTGTTTCGGAACCTTCCCCTTGAGCGGGATGAAGTCCCAACCCCGCGCGTGGCCCTTCCTCACTTCGTCGACGCGGTAGGCGACGTTCGCATCCGGATTCGATTCGAAGGACACAAGACCTGGATTCGGATTGTTGCTATCGTGTGTCATTGCATTTCCCCAACGCCTTCGGCCGGACGGCGCCTGATCACGAAGTCCAGCCGAGGGCGGACTCGTTTCAGACGACGCCGACGCGATGTGCGATGGAGTCGGTCTCGGGCACGGCGACGCCGAGGACGCTGGCGAGCGCGACAACGTCGGCATCCGACCACACCAGGCGACCGGCGATCCGCTCAGGATCCTGGATCAGTCCGCGGCGCAGCGCCCAGCGGATCTGGTCTTCGGTGACATCCCGTCCGGGGTTTGCCCGCACAAGCGCACGAAAGACATCACGTGTTCCACGCATCTCCGCCTCCTCGTGTCCGCCGTGGCGGAGCACCGTCGTGAAGGCGTGAGATTCGGCGTCACACCGCTGTGAGATCCGAGTTCACGACGGAGCCGGGATGGTGCGCTTGGACTGGTCGGGCGGCGGTCTCTCTCGACGAACCGTCACGCTCATCAAGGCGCATCGAAAGCGAGGCGGAGTCAACTCGGAGTTGCCGGAGGGTCGTAGCGGCACTTGACGCCACACTTGACGGAGGACCTTAGATGCAACCCCAAGGCAGGATCCACCTTCTCGATCCGATCGATCGCGGCGTCGATCGCCTTCTTCACCGCCTGCCGAGCCTTTTCTCCATCATTGACGAATTCGCGGGACTGCCCCGTGCGCCCCGCGTCTGCCTTCCGTTGGCGCTCGAGCCCAGCCTGTTCGTCCTTCAATTCCGCCGAAGCCGCCCCATCGCCTCGGGCATCGGCATCTTCGATTTCCTGCGGAAGTGCAGCGAGACGTGCGTCTCGTTCAAGTTCGGCCCTTCGATCGTTCACGGGCTGGCTGGATTGATTGCCGATGACCTTCGCCTCCTCCTGCATTCGTCTTCCGCCGGCGTGGGCCGTCAAGTCAAGGATGATCGATCCGCCGTTCATGAGCTCGAGCGAACGAACCTCGTTGCCCTGCTGATCCACAAGCGCCTTGAGGTGACGGACTCCAGTGCCGGTCTTCACCGTAGCCCTGCGACGATCGAACAGGATTTCAGTTATCTCATCGCCGATTCGAAAGATCGGCACGCCGGGCCGCAGTAAGTGAGCCCCTGAGGCGTCGGAATGAAATGCGGCCGAGTAGCAGATGCGGTCGTCGTCCGTCCTGGACTCACGCACAATCTCACTGACGCTGTGCGACAAGTCCCCCAGGCAATTCACGATTCCGAATGCCGTGTCATCGTGGCAGTCTGGAGGTCCTCGCGTTGCGCCGTAGTCCTCGACTGCACGCTCCACGTACTCGACGAAGTATTTCATATTGCACCCGTTGTATGCGATCGCGAGCAGCTGGCGTCCGCGGAAGTAGCCATCGCCTTCCGAGGCCGCCTTGCTTCCTCCAATTCGCTTGAAGAAGGGTTTTTCGACGGTCACCATTTCATCGTCCCACCGCCGCCCCTCACGGCCGGAGGCACGGATCCAGGCTGCCCATGCGTGCAAGTTTGATGTGATCTGGTCACGCGCAGAGTCGAACGAGTGCTCGATAACGATCGAAGTCTTCGGGGGGTAGCCGACCGTCGCAAGATTCAGTAGGCATCGGAGTCGCGCTTCGCGGTATTCCGTCCAAGCCCGAATCGCCTGAAGTCGCCTTGCCTGTGCTTCGTACTCCTCCACCTGTTCCCGTGCTGCGGTGAGCGCCGATCGCATCGTGTCGTATCTCGACGTCATGTACCGATACCCCATGTTCAATGTGCTCCATGCTCACACGCCCGCCCCGAGTCTAGACGCATGAGCAAGATGCTGGAGCTTGAGCGAGTCGACGACATTCTTCGGCCGCGCGATAATGTGGGGACGTTGCGATGGTCCACGTCCCACCCCACGTCTACCTCGACTCCTCCCACTGGATTGACCTCGCCGAGGGGAGAATCGACGTCGCCGCCTTCGACGATGCCGCGTCCACGGGGGCAATCGTCCCGACGCTTTCCTTCGCGCACCTGAGCGACCTCGGAATGAGCCAAAATGAGGCTGCGAGGCGCCGTTGCGGCAAGTACATCGATCGTGTGCGTCGGAGTGGCCACGTCGTGTGGATCAAGACACTGAACACTGTCGCCGCAGACGAACTTCAGCGCCTCTATGAGCAAGTACACCTCAGGCGCGAAGGCGCGTCGCAACACTCACCCTTCTCGGCGCGCATGGTCGATTCGATGGACTTCAAGAATCACGGCGACCCGACGCGGCTGGAAGCTGCGGCGCGCGAAGAGAGGCAGATCGGGGTCGAAGGAATGATCGAGCACCTGCGAGTCAGTCCCAAGCGTGCGGAGTACGTGGAGTTCCGATCGAACCTGCCGGAGACGACTTCCCGAGTACGCGATAGCAGGCGTGAAGCAAAGCGGTTTTCGTCGGTAGAGGAGCGCGGGCTCGTCGCGTTCATCGTCGACAAGGCGCGGCTCTCGTTCGCGAAAGGCGAGGATCGCGAGCGGTTCCTCGACATCGTGATGGAGCGGCGCGATGAGATTCCAGCGCTTGACCTTCGGCTTCGATATCGCCAGGGTGGCCTGCTGACGAACGCGCGCGCCGAGCCGAGCGACGTGGAGGACTACGACCACCTCGCCGGCTTCGCGTACTGCGACGTCGCGTTCGCCGACAAGCGGACGCGCGATGCGCTCAAGCGCGGGGGATGCGCGAAGCTTCCGCGCGCGAACGCCAGTTTCGAACGATGGCTTCGAGACGAGGTCTAGGTCGAACGGCGTCGAAAACGAGGGAGGCAAGACGCGCCTCCATCGCAACATGAATCGACGCTGCGCGGACGCGACGGCTGCCGACGTCGCGCCCACGGTCGCGGCCGCGCAGGTCGCGCCGTTTCCCGCCTGATCGCGCGATACGGCGAACAACGCGAACGTCGCGTGCCGCGTCGCCGAACGCGCGTCCTTTACTTGCCCGACTTCGGGCCCGCAGGCACGGATTCCGTGCACTTCTGCGTTACGGCGCCGCGCACGAAAACGGTCCTCATTCGCTTGATGTCCCGCGTTCCGTCGGCTGACTGGTCCACACTTGTGCATGGTCCGGAGCTTGACCGCGACTTGACCGATTCGGCAACCGCGCTCCGGGAAAAACGAGGAGCCCGCATGGAACCGTTCGACGACGTCCCGCCCCCTCCGGATCGCCCGTTGCAGGCGCGCCGACGACGCGCCGAGCCGCCACGGCAGCGCCGCGACATCGACCTCCTCGACCCGAGCGAGGTGCTCGCGATCATGCGCGCCTGCTCGCGCCGCGCGCCGACGGGGGTCCGCAATCGCGCTCTGGTCGCTGTGCTCTACGGCGCGGGGCTTCGGATCTCTGAGGCGCTCGCGCTGAAGCCGAAGGACCTCGACCTCGACGGGCTCGCGGTCACGATCCAATCGGGAAAGGGCGCGAAGCGCAGGGTCGTTGCACTGCTCCTGGACGCGGTCGACGCCGTCGAACGGTGGATCGACCGGCGATCCCAGTTCGGCATCGGCGGCGACCGGCCGCTCTTCTGCACCCTGTCCCGCGGTGCAGCGGGCCCCCACCCCACGGCCCCGGGCGGCGCGCTGAGTCGCGAGTACGTCGCGAGGTTCCTGAAGAAGGCCGCGCGGCGCGCCGGGATCGGTAAGCGCGTGCATCCGCATGCGTTCCGGCACAGCCACGCCGACCTCCTGCGCCGGCGCGGGTTCGACGTAGAAGAAGTCCGCAAGCAGCTCGGCCACCGCGATCTCTTGGTGACGACCCGCTACCTCGACCACCTCGGCAGCCACGATCTCCCCGACCGGATCCGCTCGATCGGGCCGGTGCTCGAGGGCGCGACGGACCTACGCGCAGAGCTGGGCGAGATCGTCTCCCGGCTCTCTGCGCGAGACGCGGCGCAGCTCGTCGCCCTCCTCAAGCGGGCCACGGGATAGGCCCCACCGGGACCCGAAGACCAGGGTGGGATCTGCTGGTTCTGCGGGATCTCCCCGGCCGATTCGGATTCGCGATGCTGGGTTTTGCGTCGCGTCTGGGTGGGTTCTGCTGGTTCGGCGGGATTCCGCCGGTCGATCCGGATTAGCGGTGATGGCCTTTGCGTCGCGGCGAGGTGGGTTCTGCTGGTTCCGCCGGATTTGGACCTCCGATCCGAAAAACGACGACGATGCCCGTCTTCCTGCCCGGAGGGTTCCGCGGCTTCGGCGGGATCTCCTCGTTGGTTTCCAATTTCACCGCCCGAGCTTCCAGGAGCGTCGTGGACCGCGACGAATTGCACGATGACTGGTCGACATCCCAGTCGATCGCGAATCGAGATCGAAGGTTGAAATCCCGCGAAACCAGCAGATCCCACCCGATTCCGATGCGCGACCGGTTCTCTCGTTTTTCAAAGTGGCAGGTCGGAATCCCGCCATTCCAGCAAATCCCCCCTGAAGCCGGGCCGCTGGCGGCCGTGGACACGCCGGCGGCCGAACACGGCGTCTGAAGCGACACCATCCCGGCTGTTCGCGATGACGACCCTGTCCGACGATGATTTCGACGAAGACTCTGACCTCATCACGTGCCCGTTTAGCCTGCGCTCGTTCGATCCGAGCATCAAGAGAGCGTGAGCGAGGTGGAAAGTCAGACGACCGGACTCGACGAACTCGTCGACCTCGACTCGGATGACGACGGGTGGGGTAACGGGTAGTCCGCCGCGCTGAAACGCGCTACGATTCACGCGACGACCGAACGAATTCCAAGCTGAACTCCAAGCGCCCGGGTCGTCCTCGGGCGAATTACTCCAAGCCAACTCCAAGGCGGTCGTCGCGCGGGCCACGTGCTCGCCCTTGGAGCGTCGGCATGTCCGAGCAGGTCGAACCGTCGAAGTCGGCGGAGTCGTTGAAGCTCGCCGTCGAGTGGGTCGCGATCTCGAAGCTCACCCTCAACCCCGCTAATCCCCGTCACAACGACGACGCGGTCCCCCACCTCGCGGGATCGCTCAAGCGGTTCGGCTGGCAGCAGCCGATCGTTGCGCGGCGATCCGGCGTCGTAATCGCCGGCAACACTCGGCTCAAGGCGGCGATGAGCCTCGGGATGACCGAGGTGCCGGTCGTGTGGTTCGACGGGTCGGACATCGAGGCGACGGCGTTCGGGATCGCCGACAACAAGACGCACGAGTTCTCGACCTGGGACGACGCCGCCCTGTCGAAGCTGCTCGAAGAGCTGCGGGCCGAGGACGCCCTCGACGGCGTCGGCTTTACGAGCGACGACCTCGACGCGCTGCTCGACCAGCTCCAGATGGTTGAATGCGCCGACGGCGACCTCGACCAAGTCCCGGAGCCTCCGGCGGAGCCGGTCACGCGCCGCGACGACCTATGGATCCTCGGCGATCGGGGCCACCGGCTGCTCTGCGGCGACTCGGCCTCACGCGAGGACCTTGACCGCCTCATCGCCGGCGCGCCGATCCATCTCGTCAACACCGATCCGCCGTACAACGTGAAGGTCGAGCCGCGCTCGAACAACGCGATCGCTGCGGGCCTCTCGTCATTCACGCAGACCCACCACCAGAAACTCGACGTGTCGCGGCATCCCGAGAAGTCGCAGCCGACGACGAAGCGCATGCGCGCGAAGGACCGGCCGCTTGCGAACGACTTCGTGAGCGATGCCGCGTTCGATGAAATGCTCGCGAAGTGGTTCGGAAATGCGTCCCGCGTGCTTCTGCCGGGACGCGGCTTCTACGTGTGGGGCGGATATTCAAACCTCGGGAACTATCCCCCGGCGTTGAAGGCGGCGGGCCTCTACTTCAGCCAGGCGATCGTCTGGAACAAGGAGCACCCCGTCCTCACGCGCAAGGACTTCATGGGGGCGTTCGAGCTCGCCTATTACGGTTGGAAGGAAGGCGCGGCGCACGAGTTCTTCGGACCCAACAACGCGCTCGACCTGTGGTCCGTGAAGAAGGTCACGCCGACCGCCATGGTCCACTTGACGGAGAAGCCCGTCGAGCTCGCGACACGCGCGATCCTCTACTCGTCCCGACGCGGCGAAAATGTACTCGACCTCTTCGGCGGGAGCGGCAGCACGCTCGTTGCCTGCGAGCAGGCGCAGCGCCGCGCGTCCCTCATGGAGATCGACCCGCCCTACTGCGACGTAATCCTCGTGCGCTTCCGCGATCTCTTCCACGTCGAGCCGCGGCTCGAGGCGAGCGGCAAGACGTTCACCGAGGTCGCGGCCGAACGCGGCGTCGAGCTCGACGGTGGCACTGACCCCGACGGCGCCCCGACGGCGCCGTCCAGCGAGGAGACCGCGAGCGAGCCGTGAACCGCCGCCTGCCGCCGGACGCATTCGCGTACTACCTCGGGCTCGGCGTTGGCCGCAGCTACCAGGCCACCGCCAATCATTTTTCCGCGTCGAAGCAGGCAGTCGTGAACCTCGCGAACAAGGAGGACTGGCCGCGCAAGCTCCTCGAGGCGGAGCGGCGCGTCGGCGAGGCGGCCGCGAAGAAGGCGGAAGAGTCGATCGAGGCGATGAACGAGCGACACCTCCGGTCGCTCCGCGCGATCCAGGGCAAGGCGCTCGAGGGCCTGCGATCGCTCGCGCTCGACACCGCCATGGACGCCGTCCGTGCGCTCGACCTCGCGATCCGCCAGGAGCGCGTGATCCGCGGCGAGCCGGGCGACCGCTCCGCCGTCGACATCGGGCAGCTCGTCCGCGACGAGCACGAGCGTTGGCTCACGACCGTGGGCGACGACGCGGACGGCGCGGACGCACCCGTCGAGCCCGCGATGGCCACGGCGCCGCCACATGCCCCTCCCCCGCCCGCCGACGACCCGGCCGAAGAAGGCGACGGCGATGCCGACGCCTGAACGCCAGATCGATAAGACCGCCCTCTTCGCGGATCTGCGTTACGCGCCGCACCCCGGCCAGCTCGCCGTGCATCGCTCGCGCGCGCCGCGACGAGTGCTCGCCTGCGGCGTGCGATGGGGCAAAACGCTCTGCGCCGCCATGGAGGCGGTCGCGGCCGCCCTCGAACCGCGCGAGCGCGGCGTGGGCTGGGTCGTCGCCCCCACGTACGACCTCGCCGACAAGGTCTTTCGCGAGGTCCAGCTCGTCGTCGGCCAGAGGCTGCGGCATCGGGTCGTCACGCTGCGCGAGCACGACAAGGTGATCGTCCTGCGCAACCTCGCCGGCGGCCTGTGCGAGGTTCGGGGCAAGTCGGCCGACAACCCCGTCTCGCTGCTCGGCGAGGGCCTCGACTTCGTGATCGTCGACGAGGCGGCGCGCATGAAGCCGTCGATCTGGGAGAGCCATCTCTCGCAGCGCCTCCTCGACAAGAAGGGCTGGGCGCTCCTGATCTCGACGCCGCGCGGGAAGGGGTGGTTCTATGAGGCGTTCCGTAACGGCCAGGGCCGCGACCCCTCGTACGCGAGTTGGAACCGGCCGTCGTGGACCAATCCGCATCTCGACGCCGCCGCGATCGAGCAGGAGCGCGGCCGCCTGCCGGAAGCCGTCTTCCGCCAGGAGTACGGCGCCGAGTTCATCGAGGGCGCGGGATCGGTCTTCCGGAACGTCCGCGAGTGCGCGACCGGGACCTGGAAGGAGCCCGAGGACGGTCCGCCTTACGTCGCCGGACTCGACCTCGCCCGCGTCGGCGACTACACGGTGCTCGTCGTCATGAACCGCGAGCGCGAGGTCGTCTTCGTCGACCGCTTCTCCCGCCTCGACTGGTCGCTCCAGGTCGGCCGGATCCTCGCCAGCGCCGAGCGGTACCACCGCGCCGAGATCCTCGTCGACTCGACCGGCTGTGGCGAGCCCGTCTTCGAGAGCTTGCGCGAAGCGGGCTGCAACGTGCAGCCGTATCCCTTCACGCAGAAGTCCAAGGCCGCCCTCGTCAACAATCTCTCTCTGCTCCTCGAGAAGCAGGAGATCACGCTGCCGCGCGCGGACCTCTGGCCCGAAGGGATCGAGGAGCTCGATGCCTTCGAGTACTCGGTCACCGACAACGGCTCCGTGCGGACCGGCGCGCCGTCGGGCATGCACGACGACTGCGTGATCGCGCTCGCGCTCGCGGCGTGGCAGGTGCGGTCGAGGCCGTGGGAGTCGACCGAGATCGGTGTGCCGATCATCGTGCGCGCGGACGGGGCGACCGCGTGGCCGCCGCTCTGAAATCCGACGATGACTGAGTTCGCCTACTCCTCGAAGGCGGTCACGACACCGTTGTCCGTATAGATGTAGCAGTGACGACGGTGTCCCCGAATCGCATACTGCCTGTGCACGCCTAACGCCGTCGTCGTTGTGTTGATCGTTCCTAACATCATGAACGGTGCATACTCCTCCCATTCTCCCCTAGCTGCCACCGCCGCAAGCTCACGCATTCCAATTTCAAGCTCCTCAATCTCGATCATGTGCCATTCGTGAGAAGAAAACACATTCCGGCGCTCAAGCTCCTGCCGTGCTGGTCCTCTTCCAGGCCCGACATGGAAGGCGACGATGAGATCCCAGTCGTCGAGACGGGCGAGTTCGTCAGGTGATGCGCGGGCGATGTATTCAGGTGTCCTGGGCAGACCTGCGCGCTTCTCTGCGAACCGCCTATCCTCCTCGTAGCTGCTCGTGCACGCGCTGACTATGGCACTGACAATGAGCGCCATCGCCCTAGCTCGCCTATAGAATCGGTTTGTCGGCATTCCAGGCTCTCTCCAGTGAGCCACGGTGACGCCGCGGCTACCACGACCATCCCCCATCGCAATGGACTCAGGCGACTCGAGCACCCGAGGATACCCCACTGCGGTGTACCCTGTCGCGGGGACCATCCTCCTGGGGGATGGGATCCTCCAAGGCGCTGGCGGAGAGGCGGTACCGGGCGTTCCTGCAACGCCTGCGGCAGGCACGTCGCGACGCAGGCTTGAGCCAGGTCGAAGTTGCCCGCATGATCGGCAGGCCGCAGACCTGGGTCTCGAAGTGCGAACTCGGCGAACGGCGCGTCGACTTCGTCGAGCTCGACGACTTCGCCCGCGCCTACCGGAAACCGCTGGAGTTCTTCCGACCGTCGCGCAGGGCGTGACTCGACGCGACGACCTCGCCGCGCGACTCGGGCGCCGCGTCGGACCTCACCCGCGCGGCGTCCTCGTGTCGCACGAGTGGCACGCCCCCTCCCGATCCTGCATGATCTCCGCCCATGTGCCCCGCCGTCGGGGTCGAGCGGTCAAGGGGACCGCTCACGGCGCGGCCGATCGCAGGTGCAACCCGCTCGCCATGACCGACGCCGGCCTCATGCCCGAGCAGCGCGCGCACCAGCGGATCGATGCCATACTTGCTGCGGTCGGCTCGGCCGTGCAGGACCGAGGGGAAGTCAGCCATCCCGCGTCTCGCAGTGTCGCGATCCGCGAGTTCACTTCGGGTGAACTACCAACAACTGGCCTTCTGCTCCGCGCTCTTTTCATTGCGCATTCGAATTGTGTTATCCCCCATCCGGCGAGAACGGTCTCGCGCCGCCGAGCGGCCTCGCTCGCTGCTTCAATTCCCTATGCGATTGCTGAAGCAGTTGCAGGCACTGGCCACGGCGCCCGCGATCGAGTACGAAACGGACGAGGCGCGGTACAAAGCCGAAAGTAGGGTCGCTCGAGGATGAACAAACGGAGTCTTGTGTGAAGCTCACCCTCCAGCAGCTCGAGGCGCACCTGTGGGGCGCGGCGAACATCCTGCGCGGCAAGACCGCGGGACAGGACTACAAGAATTACATCCTGTCGCTGATGTTCTACAAGCGGCTTTGCGACCAATGGGAGTGCGAGGCCGACGACGCCATCGCTGAGCAGGAGCGGCAGCAGGGCCGCGCCTTCAGCGACAAGGAGAAGTCCGTTTTCCGCAAGCGCGACGAGCATCGCTTCCGGATCCCCGACGGCTCGCGCTGGGGCGACGTGAAGGCCGCCTCGACCAACCTCGGCGAGGTGCTCACCAAGGCGATGCGCGCGGTGGCGAACGCCAACGACGAGCTACGCGGTGTGTTCACCGTGGACTGGAACCAGCCCGCCCCCGACGGCTCTGGCAAGCCGCTCATCGCCAACGAGGTGGTCCACGCGCTTGTCCAACACTTCGACGAGCACGACCTGTCGAACCGGAGCGTCCCGTCCGACGTGCTGGGCCGCGCCTACGAGTACCTGATTAAGCAGTTCGCCGACGACGCCGGCGCCAAGGCGGGCGAGTTCTTCACTCCACCGGAGGTCGTGGACACGCTCGTGCACATCCTGGAGCCGCGCCCCGGCGACACCGTCTACGACCCCACGGCCGGCTCGGGCGGCATGCTCGTGCACGCGGCCGACTTCCTCCGCGAGCAGGGGCACCACGCGACCAGTGCCCGCTACTTCGCTCAGGAGATGAACTGGGGGAACGCCGCGATCGGCAAGATCAACTCCGTGCTGCACGGTCTCGAGGCCGACATCAAGGCCGGCGCGAGCACGATCACCGACCCGCAGTTCCTAGAGGACGGGCGGGTGAAACGCTTCTCCCTGGTGCTCGCCAATTTCCCGTTCTCCGACGAGTTCTGGTGGCTGAAGCCGGAGCAGCAGACCGACGACAAGAAGAAGAAGGACAAGCTCAAGAAGGAGATCTTTGGCAAGGAGGGCTTCAAGGACCCTTTCGGTCGCTTCGGCCGCGGCACCGGCTTCCACGCGCCCCCGGCCGGCTACGGCGACTACGCCTTCATCCTGCACATCCTCGCCTCGCTCACCGACGGCGGGCGCGCCGGCATCGTCTGCCCGCAGGGCGTGCTCTTCCGCGGCCAGCCGGAAGTCGAGGAGGAGACGGGCGAGCTGGACGAGGACGGCAACCCGAAGTTCAAGCGCCGCAAGGCCGACGACGAGCACCTGATCCGCAAAGCGCTGCTCGACTCGCACCTGATCGATGCCGTGATCTCGCTGCCGCTCAATGTCTTCTACGGGGCCGGCGTTCCCGCCTGCCTGCTGATCCTGCGCAAGGAGCGCCCCGCCGCGCGCCGCGACCGCGTGCTCCTCATTTACGCCGCGCGGCACTACCGCGAGCTGTCGGCCCAGAACGAGCTGCGCCCGCAGGACGTGATGCGGATCCTCGTCCACTACCACGCCTACGGCGACGCCGCGAAGGTGAAGGGCCTCGTGGGTGAGCACGCCGGCCGCATCCGCGGGCAGATCGACGCCCGCGAGGAGGAAGAGACCGGGCGGATCGAGGCGGAATACCAGCCCCAGGCCGCGAGTCTCGCGGCGCTCGACGCCGATCTGGCCGAGGAGCGCAAGAAGGAGGACGCGGCCGGGACGAAGCAGGAGAAGACCAAGGCCGCGAGCTCCATCGCGAGGCTCGAGCAGCAGCGCGAGAAGCTCGCCGCCAAGCTCGCCGAACGGGACGAGCGCGTCGTCGAGGCGCGCCGCCGCGCCGAGGACGACCGCAAGGACGTGGCCGCGGTGGGCGACGACCTGAGCGCCCTCTACGCCGACCCCGACGAGATTCTCAAGCACGCCCGGGTCGTCGGGCTCGACGAGATCGAGGAGAACGAGTTCAACCTCAACATCCCACGTTACGTGGACACTTTCGAGCCCGAGCCGCGGGTGGAGGTAAAGGACGCGCTCAAGGCGCTGCGCGAGGCGGAAGCGGCGGCAAACGCGGCCGAGGCGGGGCTCACCCGACTGCTTCGAGGGGCGGGCTATGCAGACTGACTGTTTTGCGGACGCTACAGCCGAGTGGCCGAAGGGACCAGTGTCGAGTCTCGCCGTCGTGAGCCCGCGCTACCCGATGAAGAAGGGACAGGAGTACCCGTTCGTCGAGATGGCATCCGTTGGCGAGGACTTCGCGGGGATTCTCCGGTTCGCCACGCGGGCGCTCGAGGGCTCCGGCCTCTCACGCTTCAAGGTCGGTGACACTCTATTCGCCAAGATCACGCCTTGCCCGCAGAACGGAAAGGTGGCGTTCGTCAACAGTATCCCTGGTGAACTCGGCCTCGGCTCTACCGAGTTCATCGTGCTATCGCCTCGACCTAACACGGTGCCCCGCTTTCTGTACCACCTAGCGTGTTCTCACGATGTTCGCGGTCGAGCGACAGCCCGCATGGAGGGTTCCACGGGCCGCCAGCGCGTTCCCGACGAGGTATTCACGAAGCGATTACTTGTTCCGCTACCGGACCCCGATGAGCAAGCCGCCATCGCCCGCATGCTCGACGCCGTCGACACGGCGCTGGAGCGCACCCGCGCGGCGGACGAGCGGGCGCGGGAGCTGCGGAAGAGTCTTCTGGCCGAGCTTTTGACCCGTGGAATTGGGCCGGATGGAAAGGTGCGACGCGCCCACGCAAGCGCGGGCGAATTCATGCAGACGCCCCTCGGCAAGCTACCCGCCGTCTGGCGAGTGAGCGCGGTGGGTCACGAGTTCGACTTGCAGAACGGCTTCACGCTGAACGCGGATCGGCGCGCGCGCTTCAATCGGCGCAGATACCTCCGGGTTGCGAACGTCCAGCGCGAAGCGCTCGATCTGTCCGACGTGCAGGAGCTGGATGCCGGAGATGCGGAGTTCGCCCCTCGCGTATTGCAAGTGGACGATCTCCTCGTAGTCGAGGGGCACGCCGACCGGATGCAGATCGGGCGGTGCGCTCGCGTGACGGCCGAGGCCAGCGGAATGACGTTCCAGAACCATCTATTCCGCTTGCGGACGACTGGCGCGGTGATTCCTGCGTTTGCGTGCCTGTGGCTCAACTCGGCCTACGCGCAGCGCTACTGGAATGCACGCAGCGCGACGAGCTCTGGTCTCAACACGATCAATCAGCGCATGCTCAAGAGGCTTGCGATTCCGGTGCCGTCGCCGGCGGAGCAGCAAGCCATCGCTGACCTGGCACAGTGTCAGCGGGAGCATGTGGCCGCTCTTGTCGCGAAGCAGGTGAGGATCGAAGCACTGAAGAAGTCTCTCACGCTCGACCTCCTCACCGGCCGCGTCCGCGTGTGGGACGCGTCGAAGGTGGCCGCGTCATGAGCGAGTACGGCTACGTCGAGCAGCCCATCCTCGGCTGGCGCCTCGCTTTCCACGAACATCGTGATCGCTACTGCGATGTCGAAGAAGCGTGACATCGGGATCCCCGTTTCGCGTTTGAAGAAATCGTCGACCGAGACCACTTCAGTCGGGCGCTTCGCCGCCGCAGCCTGCCAGCACTCCCCATAGATGTCGAAATAGCGAACGTAGAGATCGCGGTGCGCGGCGCGGTCGTTCACGAGCAGATTCGCGAATAAGTACCTGGACATGAACCGCTCCGTCGGCCTCGCAGCACTCTTCAGTATCCACGGGTCCAGATGGTCGGCGACCGTGGTAAGAATCGGAAGAACGCCATGAGGTCCGGCCATGGACGCTTCCGGGACGCTCGTCGAGCCGAATGCTCCTGCGAGCCGGAGGCTGGAAAGTAGGGCCTGCCTTCCGACCAGGACACTGCCGGGATCTCGCTCAAGGAATCGGCGAATGACTGGTCGCGCATCGAAGGGTGCGAAGTGACTGAGGATGAGCTGCTGCGCGCGAGCATCATCCCAGCCGTGGACATCGAGCAGGACGGACATGCGCGAGATCACGTGCAACAGCGGGTCCCGGGGAAACGTCGCGAAGAGCGCAGGCAGTTCAGCCTCATCCAGCGGCGGCGCGCCGAGTTCACTCCGACTCAGGTAGCTCTTGATCATGTGATCGAGCGTAGCCCGGCCGGCGCGCCTCCTTCAGGACCAGGTGGAACCCGTGGCGCCGCAGCGCGACGCGGTGCTCCTCCTTCCCCTGGCGGTAGGCGGGGTCGGCCTCCTCGCGCGCGACGTCGATCGCGAGGTACGT
>Ga0137432_1000481_pt1 | contig 21191 bp, 33 predicted proteins | sample EasRivERMZT820_2_FD_102337 | JGI IMG/M metagenome (GOLD analysis project Ga0137432, IMG submission 102337) | Soil microbial communities from meander-bound floodplain in the East River, Colorado, USA - East River MetaG ERMZT820_2 | ecosystem: Environmental > Terrestrial > Soil > Floodplain ... | reverse complement strand
GGGAATCCCAGCATCGCGGCCGACCTGCCCATCGATGAGAGTTATACCGTGCCGCAGCGCGTGTCGTGGATTGAATTCAGCATGGCCTTCCCGGGTGCCGTTCAACTCTCCCCTGGAGTTATCCGGCCACCGGGCACAGGAGAAGCAACCGGTGGTGGTGCCGCTAAGTTCCTGTTCGAGCTGACGGCTCCGACTGGCCAACGCTACGACGTTACAGACCGCGTGCCCCTGGATGGACTGGCCACCATCTCTCTACTCATCGAACGCAACCTCCACCAGTTCCGTGCGGGCGATATCGACCTCACGCTGGACGATGGAGATGGGTTCTTCTCGGATCTGTTCGAGGGAATCAAAGCCAGCGACCGGTGGCATCTGACGGTGGACCGGGATGGGGCGCGGCACTTCGCGGGCCTGGTTCCCGGTATCGATTCCATTCGGTTTAAGAAAAAGGATCGCCTTTGCGAAGTGCACGCGCTGGATCTTTCGAAGGGCCTGGAGGACGTCCCCTCTGACGGTGTTTCTCGGCCCGATAATATTTATGCCCTCGGGGCCAACATCTCGATTTCAAATACCACGGTCACCCTTAGCAGCACGGCGGGATTGTTCAACACAGATCGGTTTTCGGTGACTGAAGACGGCGTCTCGGAGGAGTTCACCATCGCGTTGATCCTGAGCTCCACCCAAGTTCAGGTGACCTCTGGCGCGGCGAATGCTTTCACGGCCGCAGGTGCGACGGTCCAGCTGGTGACGAAATTCTATCGATTCGCCACTCCGAACTTTCTGGTCAATGCGCTACTGGACGAGGCCGGAAACTTGATCAATGGCAGATCGGTGGATGCGTCTGCGCCCTTTGCCGGCAGCCCCATCTTTTCCGAGGCGAGCACTCAGGGGCTTCCATCGACGGCCGTTCCGAACGCGTTCCTTCAGAAGGCGGCGAAACACTTCGTCCGCGTGGGAAGCGCGGTTTTTGACCAGCTGACGCCCGACGCGAACTGGGCCTCTGCGGGGACCGACCGCCAGTGGATCGACTGGTCCCCATACCGCACGCAGGCCGAGGGGGAGCCGGCGACGTTCGCCACGACGACGGGGGCGCTCGACCCGGAGGTACTTGGCGTGGACTTAACCCCGGGTGCCCTGGTCTTGTATCGCGTCGCCATCAACCCGGGTGACTCGCGTCAGGTCATCCTGAACAAGTACACCTCGGCGGACGGGATCACCTGGGCCGGGCCGTCGCTCGTTTCGACACTGGGGGACAACCTCGTCCTCGGGTTTGACATGCACTTCGCGAGCGGTGACTACGATTCCGTCAGGAATCGCGTCTACTACGCCTGGGACGGGGACCTCGGAAGTCAGTTCGGCTACTGGGACGTCGCGGGCGCCGCGAGGGTCATTCTGGATACGAGCGACGCCCGCGCCATTGCGGCGAATGGAAACGTCCGCTACTCGAAGGAATTCGATGGCCTCGTGGTCTACAACTCGACGCAGAAGGTGATTGAGATCTGGAGGGGTACGAGCATCGTGCTGGCCTATTCGGGTGGCCTGGCTTCCAACTGGTCACCGAAGCAGACGCGCTATTTTAATGGGGTCTGGTACACCGTCGGCTACCCACAGGGGATTCCCAGCGTGCTGTTCAGCAATGATAATTTCGCCAATGTGCAGCAGATCCTTCTTGCCGGGAAGCCCGCGGGCGGTGTCACCACTCGCCACCTGACCATCGTGAACGGAACCGTGCGCGTTGTGGTTAATGCCGCTCCGAATATTGGAACGACAGCCATCGCCCGCTACTACGTGGCCTCCTCGACGGACCAGTGGACGATTGCCTACGCTGACTTCTCCGGGCAGTCCCTCATTAATTCCCTGGACGATATTGCCATCGTCTTGAATGCTGTGTTTTTCATCGACGCTCAGGGCGTGGCTCACTTCCACCCACGCCGCGGCGATTCTGGCACCGAGATCAAAGTGCTGGATGATCTCATTCTTGAGCAGGAGGAGGACCCTGTCTGGCTGGAACTCTACGATTACGTGGAGTTCACTCTGCCGGCTGGAGGAATCGCCTCGGCCGGGCAAAAGACCTCGGTGTCGCGGAACCTTACCGTTCAGGTGCAGTTCGTCTCGACCGACGTTGTGGCGGCTTCGATCGCCACTACGATTCATTCTTTTTTCAGCAAGGAGCGTAGACACCTGAGCTTGGAGCTGTTCGATGATGGTACTGTCTACAATCTCTTGGACCCAGTCCGAATTTTCGGAAGCGACTGGCTGGTGTACTCGGTGGATCGGGATCTTCTTGGGTTCGAGCTGCGCATGGAAGTCATTGAGAAATTGGAGGACGACTGATGATCCGCTGGTACCCGATGGTGCGGGCGAAGTCCCAAGTGGGGGGGCATCCCATCGAGTACGACATGAAGGAGCTCCAGTCCCTCACCCGCTGCCTGGTTACTTACCCTGCCCTGGTGCGTGATCTGGAAACCGTGCGCCGTCAACTGCGGCGGAAGCGTTTCGGCACCCGGCCCGTGGTGGAGCTCCAGTTCGAAGCGAAGCACACGGCTGATCTGAACACCACGGCCCGGTACCAGGTTGTCGGGACAAACCAACTTCCCGCGGCCAACGACTTCAGCTCGCCGGCGTGGACCGCTCAGGATGCCACGCTTACTCCGAATGTGGGGCGGGGTCCACTGGGAGCCACCGACGCTGACCTGATCGCTGATGCGTCTGTGCCCAACACGGGGCTGCTGTTCGCGCGCGTCATGTCCACTGGAAGTCTCTTTGCTCACCAGAGCAAGACGGCGCTGTTTTCGGTCTTTGTCCGCGCGGATGTCCCCCATCCCGCGCGCATCGATATCCGAGCGAATGCCAGTCCCGACCTACAGGTCACGAAGGATTTCCAGGCGGAGAAGGTCTGGCGCCGGCAGGTGGTTCGCAATACCTTCAACACCTCGCTGACTACCGATCGGTCGTCGTGGGCGTTCATCACTCCGGCGCCCAACGGCACCGGCGAGATGCATGTGGCCTATCCGGACATGAGGGAAATCTTTGCGATGCCCGGGACCGACGAGGAGATCCTGTCGGATCTTTACGGGAAGGTTCTCTCTGACGACTGGCTGATCGAGCTGTCACTCGATGGGGGTCTGACCTGGAGGGAAGTGCTCGCACAAGAGCATGAAATCTCTCTCGTCGAGGACAAGGCAATCGGCTTGGGCATCCGGTTCCTGTTCGAGTGCGCCACGCCCATCTTTACTCAGCCGCCCATACTGGACGGTACCTGGTAGAAAGGAGAACCCATGCCGACCGTTCCTCCTACTTACGATGTGATGGTGAAGCGCACCCACAAGTTCTATGGGCAGGTGCAGTCTGACGATCCCCTCAAAGTCGCCAACCTCGCCAAGAGCATGCTTCAGGCCGGGGATCCGAAGCTGGTGGAGTACGATGTCACTTACTCCGTGAAGTCTGAACCCTTCGACCCGGACCTCATCCCATAGACCGGAGACGGGGTGTTTCAGAACGTCCTCAGTGATCCGGGCTTCGAAACCTCTGACGGGCTTTCCTTTCCCGGCTGGCAGTTCATTTTCGATCTCTGTGACGTCCAGGGAGCCAGCTTCAATGCGGTGCTTGGGAATGTCCGTTCGGGCCTGAAATCGCTGCGCCTCAACGCACGCTTTCGGGCGATTGGTCCCACGACGACGTGCGGGGGCGTCCTTCAAAACCTCTCTGGCTTGACGCCATTCGTCCCCTATGTCGGTGGCGTCTGGTGGAAATCCTCGGGGGTATTCCCGGGCGTTCAGGCTTTTTTCCAAGTTGAAAACTCGATTCTTGCAACCATCGCAGGCAACACCGGTTCGGTCTGGAGGTTCCAGGGAGGGCTTTTCTATCCGCAATCCTCTTCCGCGGTCTGTTATATAGTCCAGACCCCGGGGACAACGAACATTGCCCAGGCCCGCTATTTCGACGATGCCATTTTCGTGCGCGTAGAGGACCTCGGGAACGCCGAAATGATCGCGCAGGCGCTCAGTGCCGACCTTTTTGATCCGGCAGCGCTTGGTGTTACGCAGTCAGGATTGATGCTTCGGTCGGCGATTACAGCGCCCTTTGTCGTTGGAGCTGAGCCATCCGTGCAGGGAGCGCCCCGGTCGAGGGTGGCTCCGCTATCGCTCTCGGGTGGCGTGGATCCGTCGCCGTCGAAGCGAGCCACACTTGCGGCGCTACTTACGCTGGCCGGCGACCTTGATCCTGACCCAGCAAAACGCCTGAAGGTGACAGTCGAGTCGAAGTCACTGGAAACCGCGATTGCCTCTCTCGCCGCGAGGGGCATTATTTCGAAGCCGTAGGAGGCGCACCGTGCTAGAGGTAGACCAACAGACGTACAACTTTGCAGTCGACGCGGGGGACCAGGAGAAAATCAAGTTCACCCTGTTCAACGCTGACGGTACGCCTTTCGTTGGGGGAAGTGGCACCATTGCCTTCATTGCCAAGCGCTCCCTCGACGACACCCTGGGCGAGGCGGTGATCAGTATCACGTCGAACATCCAGACGAACCAATGGGATCTGACCAACTGGGATACCGGCATCGCCATTCTGGAGCTCCTGCCAGCCAACACGAGTGCTCTTGCCGGAGAAAGACTTCAGTACGTTGCCAGGGTGCTGGACAGCTCCTCGAAGCCGCACACCCCCCGCAGAGGACTGATGACCATTCGAAAGAATCCCGGGATCTGACATGCTGCTTTCTCTGCTCGCGCTTCTATGGATGTGGGATCGGGTACTCACCGATTGCAATGGCGCCCCCGAGGCCACGAGCTACTACTATCTCCAGGCGACGGTTCGCCTGAACGTCACGTCCACCTGTCTGGACGACCAGGGCCAGCCCTACAGCTGCATCATGACTCTGCCAGGAACTCCGATCCGGTTCACCACCGATATACCTGATCCGGGAACCGGAACCACCGTTTCGACCACTTTCGATCCGGTGGCGAATCCCGGGCCGCTGCTCCCCACACCTCCGATTGGTGGCCTCACTGCCTGGCCCTGGCCGTCGACTGATAATCCGTCCCCCGTTGTTGCGGTAGATAATGCCGGGAACAGGAGCTCACAGCCATGCCCATGACTCTCGTGATCCTGACGACCCTTCTGTGTCTTGGTTCCGCCGGCGCGGTGCCCGTTCAAGTGACGGCCGTGAAGCACTTCGAGGACGGGATCTCATCTACGGACGCCCGCTGTAACCTCGCTCCATGCTGGACGGTGTTCCCCGGAGAACGCGGCTGTGCGCTCGCCGGAGGCTGCGGATCCCCGAACGGCTACGTCAACATCGAGCGCTTCCCGGATTCGGTTCAGTGGGGCACGTTCAAGCAGAGCGATGCAGAGGGATGCGTGGACATGGACCTCCTGCCGGTGCCGAAGGAGGACTGGGTTTACTGGATTCGGTTGGCGCCATAAACCAACAGCTCACCGTGGGGTTCGGCTATGACGGACGATGCTCCTGAATTCACGTGTCCCAAAAAGACCATGATCGACGGCAGCCCGGTTACCCCGGATCACCGTGAAATTGATCCGGTGACTGGCATGCAGAAGGGCTACGTTGTCCTCAGCGAGGAGGAGCGGGCGAAGGGTTTTGTGCGCCCCGTTCGGACCAACTACGTTCACCTGCCTTGCGGCAAGGAAACCTTCATGGCGCGGGCGCTGGCCGAGACGTACGCGCGCGACCCGAAGTTCTATTCCGGCACCTTCTGCGTTCATTGCAAGGCCCACTTCGATCTCGCCGAGTTCGTGTGGTCGGGCACCGAGGAGACGCTCGGGTCGTGATCCACATCCCACGGGTCGCGGAAATCGAACGCGCTGTCTCCCGCCACATCGATGTGCCCCGGGTGCTGAGCTTGCACCCGTCTGTCCGCGCTCGCTGCGTTGAGCATCTGGAGGAGGCGCGCGCCGCGAAGGTCCCATTCATCATCGCCTGCGCTTATAGGTCACCAGAGGAACAGGTGCTGGAGTATGCCAAGGGCAGGAAGGCCCTCGGGGTTGATCCTTCGACCTGGGTGCCCATGCGCCCGGACGGACGGGGGATCGTGACGCATGCGCTACCTTGGAGATCCTGGCACCAGTATCGACTCGCCTACGATGTGGCCCTCCTCATGCCCACCGGGAAGATGGTTCACTGGAGCGAGGTCGCGGACTTGGACGAGGACGGCCGCGCGGACTGGCTGGAGGTCGTGGAGATTGGAGAATCCCTGGAGATGGAAGCTGGCTATCGGTGGCCGAGCCGGAAGCATGATGGTCCGCACTTCGAGTTCCATCCTGGCCTGACTCTGGATGTCGCCCAGCAGCGTTTCATGTGGAACACCCTTCCCGATGACCGCTTCGAGAGGATTGCCTGAATGGGTTCGATCTTGCAATCTTTTCGGGTTTTATGGATACTCCACAGGGTCGTCCGAAAATTCAACCGGAGCCGGAAATCCCCGGTTCCATCCTCGGGAGTATCCATGCTGAAGAACTGGCTCACGACCGTCCTTGGGTTTCTGACCGGAGTGTCCGGCGCCACGATGGCCGGGTGGTTCAACGTGGACGGTTCGATCCACTGGGCCGCGGTGGCGTTCGCCGTTCTGGCGTCGTTCTTTGGGGCGGTCGCGAAGGTCTTCAACGTGACGGGTGGAACGGTCCCGCTCACCAGAGAAGCCGTGGCGCGCACCGAGGGCATCAACGCTTTGCCGCCTGTCAAGTAAGGCGGCCGCTGCATGTCCCTTCTCGCTTTGGTTATTACCCTGATCGTCATCGGCGTCCTGCTCTGGATGGTGAATACCTATATCCCCATGGACGCGAAAATCAAGAACCTCATGAACATCGCGGTCGTCGTCGCCGTGATCTTCTGGCTGCTCTATGCGTTCGGGGTCATCAGTAGCGTCAGCAACGTCAGGGTGCCACGCCTCGACGGGTAGGATCTTTCAATGAATGCCACCTCCCGGTCTTTCGAGGCCAGGCTGGCTGTACTCGAGGATGCCCTCCCGAGGGAAATCCAGCACAACCGGAACCGCACCGACCTGATCTTCCGGGAGAGGCAGCGAGAGCTGGTCCGCCAGGCCCGGGAAACCATGCGGCGCCTGAAGGAGCTGAACGGTCATAACGAGGAGACGCGCAAGAACCTCGAACTCACCGTCAGCCGGGACAAATACGACGGCCTCGTCAACGGGAGCGTCGCCCAACTCATCCAGTTCATGGAGAGGACCACTACCTCCAACGCAGACCGCGACAAGGTCCAGGGGCAGCTCCTCGGGGACGTTAAGACGCTCAACGCCCTGAAGGACAACATCGTCGGGCGGATCGCGATGATCAGTGCTATTGCGAGCTTGCTCGGGGCTGGAGGGGTTACGGCGCTATTCAACTTCTGGCTCAACAAGATGAAGTGACGATCTCTGGGGTGAAGGCCCCATAGCGCCCCACCCGCGCAGGTGAGATCATGAGCTCTCGAAACATCAAGCCGAGGTACTGCGGACCTTCACGTTTAAAGGGTCACGGGAGAGGCTATGCCATGAGCAACAAGACCAAGGACGGCCCGATGAGATCGGGGGATATGCACCGCGAGCTCAACGACGTCAAGGAGCTGCTGGGAGCAAGGATATTTCCCAGTGAACCCAACCGAAAACCCACGCGCTGCAAGAGCCAGCTCGACCGAGTCGAAAAGCAACTGATCCGGATAGAAGCACTGCTCAAAGCCATCTTTGGGCTTTTGAATAGCCAAGAGGCCGTGAAGGTCGAAGCGTCGGTCGGTCCCTCTGTGCTGCTTGGCGATCCCGATCCCGAAGGCGTTCCAGTTCCACCCACCGTGTCGCGACTCCCGAAAGGAGCAACAGGTATGAAGATCCAGGACAAAGGAAAAGTCGGAACCAAGAGCCGTGTGCGACTCTTTCCGAAGGGCAGCACCGGCGAGGACCGTACCATCGACCAGCAGGACCATCCCACGACCGTCGAAACCACCGATGCCCTGAAAGCCCAGGGCGTGCGCGTGGCGGAAGATGGCCTCTCGTACATCTACGAGCGCCTCGCGATCACGGACAGGGCCCCGGACGGAAGCAACGTCCCGGTGTTCCTGAACGCGAAGGTCGACGCCGACCTGACCAAGGGCGAGACGCGTGATCTCGTGGCCGAGATCGAGTGCGAAATCGTGGCCGAGGAAGTGCCGGAGGCGAACGACGTGGACAGCATCATCGGCCCGTCCGTGCCTCTGACCGATCCGGATCCCGACTAGTTCCCCCGTGCCAGGGGGCGGGGAGGGGTGGCGATTCTTTGACGGGTCGCTGCCTCCTCCCGCCTCCACCGTCCTGCCAGCCCTCTAGGGTCCGCCTTGGCGGATACCCACACCAGAGGCGAATCCCCCCACAAAACTATTTTTGAAATCGATGCTAAGTCGTGTGTCTAGTAGGGGCTACTTGCCACGATTTCCCTGGACATAAAACTATCTAGAATGTAAAATATATGTAGTTACACACTATTAAGGAGGGAAAGGCAATAAGGCCCCGGAGGAAGTAAGGGGAGCAGGGACGCGGTGGAGTGGAAGGGCAAACGATGACTCCGCTGGTCAAAGAAAATCCACCAAGACCCGACGGCGGTGGGATGAGCGCGAGATAGCAATCGCGCTGCTTGTAAGGATGATGGCGGCGGGTTTGAAGCCCGCCGGAAATCCCGAGGCCGGTCCAAACGCCGGCCACCTACCAAGGAGGACCCCATGCAGAACCCCAGCTTGACCTATGAGCAGTGGAAAGCCAGCCAGAAGGTGGATCGCCGCGTTGCCCAGATCCCGACCGAGCACCACCGCCGCGAGACGGATTGCGTGCGCGCGTCCGATGCCCCTTGCTGTGCGAAGTGCGGCCGCCCGATGACCGACCTCGAAGCCCTGGTGTACCACGCCCTCTAATCCGAAGGAGGACCCCATGCCCTGGCGGCTGGCGACTTCCTCCACCGCACGACGGGCTTCTGCCATGAATGCGACGACGAGGGGCTTCGTAAGTGTGATGGGCTGACGGTGGAAAAGATTCGATCGAGCTACAACCAATCAGAGATCGGCCTTCGCATTGCGCTGACCGTGACCGGCAGTCAGGAGGACAGGGAGCGCAGCAATTTTGATGCGCTGTGTTCCCTGTACGGGCTGAAGCCCGAGCACTTCCGGGCGAACGTAGAGGCACAGAGAGAGGCCTACGTGCTGGTGGGATTTCGACCCAACGCCAGGAAACGGCCCGTGCTCCTTCAGCGCGTGCGGGATGGACAGCAGTTCGTTTTTCCCAAGGTGGTGCTGGAGCAGCTTTACCCCCGTTAGGCTGCTCCAGGCTTGAAGGCCGAAAGGGGGGTCAATGTGACCCCCCTCGCATCGTGATGCGGTGCCTGACGATGGCCAGGTGGTCACGCAGAACCATTTTCAAGGAGGGACCCTACCCCATGGACGTTCATCAGGTCGATTGGAGAAGCCAGCAGGGAGCCGATATTGCCCGCCAGAAACTGGGAGAGTACATCAGCAAGCAGGAAGCCAAGGCCCGCGACGCCGTGGCCCGGGTGTTCAATGAAGTGCCCGACGACATGATCCTGCCTGCGCATGCGGTGCAGTACGTTGCCGGGACCCTGACGTTGTACGAGGGACAGGTCTTGATGGATCTGCCGGCCGAGACGCGGAGGCCGTTTCTGACCCTTCACAACAACGCGATGCGGCAGATCGCAGGCAAGCTCGAAATGCCCGCGGCTTTTGCCCAAGAGCTCATCGACGCCGGTCCGTGGGGCGCTGAGCTGGTGGCCGATAACTTCAACCGTATTACCCGTAACCGGCTGGAGCCAGGCACCAGGTTATTGGTTCGCTCCGTGGGTGAGCAGGCGCGCGCGGTGTTGAGTGATCGATACCGGCGCCTCGACTCACGGCCGGTGCTGGATGCCCTGATGGGCGCGGCCAAGGACAATGGCGCGCTCTTGGTCGATGGCTACTCCGGTGACGTGAAGGTGTGCGCCAAGTTCATCGTGCCCCGGATTCTGGAGCCGGTGCCCGGTGAGTTCATGGTGTTCGGTGTGTCGTGGTCGAACAGCGATTACGGCTGCGGCGCCAACGAGCTGGACAGTTTCTTTGTCCGGCTGATGTGCCTCAACGGTGCCATTGCCGCGGTCGAGATGCGCAAGATCCACCTTGGCGCCCGGCTGCAGGATGGCATCCAGTATTCGGACGAGACGTATCGCCTGGACACCGAAGCCCTGGCGAGTGCGGTGAAGGACAGCGCCCGGTTCCTGCTGAGCGAGGGCCGGGTGGATTCCCTCAGCGAGGCCATCCGGAAGGCGAATGCGGAGCCGGCGGACGGCAAGGCGCTGGTCGAGCGATTCAAAAGAGCATTCACCAAGAAAGAGTCGGAGCGCTTGGCCGAAATTTACACCAGCGCCGACGTGGTGAACCTGCCCGCCGGCAATTCGAACTGGCGTTTCAGCAACGCCGTTTCTTACCTGGCGCATGAAGTTGGGGATGTGGACGGTCAGCGCGCCCTGGACATGCAGAAGTGGGCCGGGGATCTAGTCGCTGCCTAATGGTGAGGCCGGGGGCACATGCCCCCGTAAACCCCAGCGCGGGTGCCAAGGCCCGCGCCTTTCCAAAGGAGGATCCGACCCGTGGAAACGACACGCACCTTGTTGAACACACTGACGAAGAAACTGAAGCAGGAGTACATAGACGAGCTGAGCAAGCTCCCCTTTAAGCCCAAGGTTCGCGAGACGCTGATCGATGGGTTTTCGGATGGCGTGCGCAATGGAATTCAGCACACCGTCAGGATGCTGGGAGTCACGATCCTCGAAAAATAGTTACCCCGCAAAGGAGGGCCCGCATGTTCACCTGGAACAGGAGCGACGACCTGCCGGAGGAACGGTACAGGGTGTCGTACGGCCGTCGATGGAAGCAGCGCACCAAGCAAGAGCTCCTTTACGCCTGCCGGACTTACAATCGCGACGAGAACAAAGTACTGGAGAGGCTGACCGCTGGCGAGACGGTGCGAATCGGCCTCGGTTACTGGCGCATGGCTCAACCGGAGGACCCTCATGGACGATAAGATTGTGTACGCTGGACAAAGGAAGGATGGCAACGATGCGGTCGGCTTCCAGGATGTCTTTGTCGAAGTGACGGTGGACGGGATCACGGAGCGTTCCGCGCTGAATCCCTTACCGAGCCGCCAGCTGTGGAATCACTCTGCCGGCTTCGACTGGGGTTACGTTGGTAGCGGACCCGCGCAGCTGGCCCTGGCCATCCTGTTGGATGCAATGCGCCGCTGTGGGGTACCCACGCAGCGCGCGAAACAGCTGGCGATCGAGCGTCACCAGCTTTTTAAGCGGCTTCACGTTGAGCGGTTCGAGCATGAGGGCTGGAGGTTGAAACTTGCGGACTTTATTACCTTCGTCCACTGAGATGGGTGCCAATATCGTTGTGCACTATCACCGGATCGACGGGAGGACTTCGATGGCCTGGATTAAGATCGGCGCCCCCGGTACGAAGTGGGGGCCGTGTGCGAACCCGAAATGCCCGCATCTGGACTGCAAGTCCCTGCGCGATCTGGCCGACAAGGTCTGTACCGAGTGCGAGGTCCGCATCGGCTACGAGACGCCGATGGTCACGGCGCAGGAGGAGAAAGGTCAGGGGCAGTACGATCATCTGGATTGCGCGCTGGTCGTGGCTGAAGGTCAGCGTTGACAGGAGAAGGGCGGGTTCGATTCCCGCTCGCTCACCGAGGACTGGCGTGACGGGAGGCGGTGCAACTCCGCGAACGGTCTCGATGGCAGACAAATGGTGCGGCTGGTCCGGCCGTTAGGGTAGCGGAGGAATCTGCTACGGGGACTTTGGTAGGGAGCGGTGCCGAAGGATGGGGTCCTCGCGGCGCCGTGATGGGGCAGCCCTCGTGGCAGGGGCTGCCCCGTTTTTCTTTTCGCCCAACGGAGGGACCAATGTCCGAGCTCAAGGCGTATCTGGTGCGGGACGATAACGGGGAGGACCGCGTCGTTCAGGCAAACAGTTTTTGCATGGCGGTGACCAACTGGAAGCTGTACATGGCCGAACAGGCAAAGGCGGAACCTGACTATAAGCCAGGAGACGAGTATGGGTGGGAGCCGACGCAGGTGGTGCTGGTGTCGGATTATCCGGTGATCGTCTGATGGAACCTGATTTCATTCTGGTGCGCTGCGCCTGCGGTGGCCGGTTGCTGGTGCCCAATACTAGAACGTGGCGCTTTGCGCGGTGGGTGGGGGATCGCCCGGACGTGGTCTGGTTCGTTCCCGCCCTGGTCATTATCTGGTTTTTGATCGGCAGCGGGATGGTTCGCCATGCGCGTCAGTAGGGCCGAGAACACGCCGAAGGAGGATAACGATGCGCCCAACTGAGGGACCCAGGCCCTTTTCCATTTCACAGTGGAGAACCTATCAGCGCTGCGCGGCCCAGTACCGCTTCGGCTACATCGAGGGAGGCGCCAGCGCAGCCAATACTCTGATGATCCGCGGGCGGGGGGTGGATTCTGCCGCGAGCCACAATTACCGCCAGAAGGCCACGAGTCATCATGACCTTCCGGTCCGAGACGTGATGGACGTGGCGGCGACCGCCGTCGATGAAGCGTTTCATGGTCGCGTGATCTTGACCCGGGACGAGCGCGGCATCGGACACCGTAACGTGCAGGGCGCCGTGCTGGACGAAGCGGTGCGCATGGCCAGGGTCTATCACATGCACCTGGCTCCCTCGGTTCAGCCGGCTCTGGACAAAGAAGGAAAGCCTGCCGTCCAGGAGCGCTTGCTCGTGACGCCGGCGGCGAACATCCTGTCGCGGCCACTCGTTGGCATCGTGGACGTGAGGACTGCCGACGGCGGGATCTTGGACGTGAAGGCGAAGAAGGCCGCGCTTCGGGAGGGCGATGAGCACAGCGATCTTCAGCTGACCGCATACGCGGCCCTGGCCCACGCGGTGCACGGCAAGATGCCCGCCTATGTAGGCTTCGACATCGTGCACGGGGGTCGCGGGAAGCGCATCGGATCGGAGCGCCGGACCTCGACCCGCACCCGGGAGGATTTTATCGCCCTGGCCGACAACTTCCGCGCGACGGTGGGAGCGATTGAGGCCGGCTCCTTTCCGCCCACGGGTATGAATACGTGGGCCTGTTCGGAGGAAAACTGTACGTTCTGGGAGGAATGCCCATTCGTCCGTGGCGTGCGTTCACGCCGCTAACCATTTCACCGCTGGAGGATTTACTGCAATGGCAACGACACCGAAACGATCCGAATCCCCGACGCCCAACCCTCCGCCACCGCTGGAGCCGGAGGTCGATTATCTGCACGAGGTCGGGCCCGCTGGAGCCATCATCCGCGGCGGCGCGGCGCTGACCCGAATCGAAAACGACACCATCGCGCAGATGGCAATCACGAGGCCACGGAACCCAGCGAAGGTTCTCCAGGCGTGTCTGAAAGAGCTGGAGCTGATGGATCCGAAGCGGGCGGAAAAGCTCTGGTACAAGATCCCCTACAAGGACGATGGCGCCGAAGGCGGGCAGTCGATGGTGCAGGGGATCAATATCCGTGCGGCCAACATCATGGTCCGGCAGTGGGGCAACTGCTCCGCGTCCTGCCGGGAGGTTGAGCGCAATGAGGACGGGACCACGCTGGAGGGGGTGTTCATCGATTTCGAGACGATGACCCGCATCCAGGGAATCCGGGTTGCCTCGTGGTATCGCAAGCTGAAGGGCAAGAACCAGGTCGTGCGGCTGCGGGCGGATGAGTTCGCCAACGCCGTGATCATCGCGGGGCAGAAGGCAAAGCGCAACGCGATCCTGGACGGCCTGCCCGACTATCTCAAGGAGGCGTTCTGGAATAAGGCCCGGGCCATTGCTGCCGGGAATGTCGCACGCCCCGAGGGTAAGAAGATTTCCCCGGCCGAGGTCGCCAAGCGGATCGTGGATGCCTTTCTGCCGTACCAGGTATCGCGTGCCGACCTGGAGAAAAAACTCGGGCACGAGCTTGAAAAGTGCAAGCCGGAGGAGTGGGCCGACCTGAAGGGCATGCTGAACGCCCTGGAGCAGCGCGAGGTCAGCGCCAACGATTTGTTCCCGCCCGAGGAAGAGCCGGGCGTGACTACCCCCGAGCGCGAACCAGGCGAGGAGGCAGAGGGCGAGGAGGAAAGTCCTCTGTTCGGCAAGTGAGCGGTGCGCCACGCCTGGCCATCCGCGACGAGAAGCCATGGGTCGTTGCCTACATCGCCTCGGAGGGAACGATGGACGACGCCATCGAGATCGCCAGGATCTTGCGCCGGATTATCAACGAGGATGGTGGTCTCGACGGGCAAGTGTGGCAGGACTGGAAAGCAGCTCTGTCCGAGTATTTGCGACGCTTCGTCGAACGCCTTACCGGGAAACCAGCCCCCGAGCTGGTGGAGCGTGAAATCCCGCCGCACGAAAAGCTCCAATGATCGGCCGGTGCTCCCGGTGTCGCCGGCCGATGAAGGGCAGCACTGCCTATGATGGGGCCTGTGCCTGCGGAGGGTTGATCGAAGTCGGGGGCGCGGGGGTTCAGCCGGATCCCCGCGCTCGCGAGCTGATGGAAGCAGCGATAGAGATTCAGGAGAAACTTTCACCCGAGGAGCTGGACGAACTTGAACGCCAAACCATGAGGAGGACCCGTGCCCACGAAAAAGACCAGTAACCCCCCCCCGTCACTCCCGGTCCCGCAACCCCCCGGTCGCAATCTCGGCGTGCTGGATGCGATGGTCCAGACCGCCGTGCAGAATGCATCGAAGACCATGGTTCGTTACCGCGGCGCCCTGGAAACCGCCGACCGCGTGCAGATCACGAACGAGCATGAACGGGAATCATGGTCTGCGTTCCATGCGGATCTTACCGAGGCCTTTAAGCTGGTAGATCAAGAGCGGAAGGATGCAGCCGCCCCGTGGGACCGGGTGACCAAATCCATCAATGCCGCGTACCGCACCACCCTCGACGCCCTTGACTCTGCGAAGCGGCTGGTGGGCAACCGCCTGGCCGTGTTCATTGCCGAGGAGAGGAGCCGTCAGGAGAAGGAACTGGAGGATCAGCGCGAGCGGGAGCGCCTGGCCGCGAAGCACGCCCAGGAGTCAGGGCAGCAGATCGTGGTGCGCCCGAAGGCGGCGGAGGTACCCGTGCAGTCAGCGGTCAGGACGTCTGCCGGTACTACCTCAACGCGCGAGAACTGGGACTGTGAGGTCACGAACCTGGAAATCATCCCCCGGGAATTTCTGGTCTTCGACAAACAGCTGGTCGTTGCCAAGTGCCGTTCGATGGAGAAGTCGGTCGGCGCTCCGCGCGAGGACGCCTTTGCTGGGTTGCGGGTGTTCAAGGCAGTCAGCGTCGCCTCCTCGAAGCGGGTGCTGTGATGGACGGCTCTGGTTTTTACTATCTCCATACGAATGGTGAGCTGATCTATAAACGCTTCCGACCGGACCCGTCTGACTTCGTCCGTCGCATTTGGGAAATCGAACCCTCGGATCGTGGAAATGCCTGGAGGATCCTCCTCGAGGCCGCGGCGCTTGGGATCCGCCAGGACCGGCTGGATGAGCTTTGCCGTGCGTGGGGTATCACGCCGGTGGACCTGGTGGAGTATTTCTCCCGAGTCGGCTCCAAGGATTCGACCAAGGAACGCTTTGAGGGGATGAAACGGATCATCAGCTCGGTGTGGCGGTACAATCCCGACGAGCTCCTGGATCACATTAGCGCGACACCACCCGGGGGCCGGCCCGACATGAGCAAATATCCCTGGCCGAACCCACGATGAGCGCCCAGCTTATTTTAAAAGCCGGAACCATTGAGCTGTGGACGGAGGGCCTGGATGACCCAGGCCCTGAGTTCAAGATTTTCGCCCGATGTTCCTACTGCGGCGTAATACTCCACTCCAGGACCCTTAGCGCTACCGCGGACAAGGAACAGGCATTCGGAGCCGTTCATGACGCCATGGTCGCGAATGCTCATTCTTGCGCTGAAAAGAACTAGGCGACGGCCGAGGACGGGCAGAAGGCCCGGCCAGGCAGCCCCAGGCTGAGCGTCCGGCAGGTGGGCGAGGGGATTGCCTTCACCCCTTCCCGCCTGCCATGGGGCGGCCCATGGCGCCCTGATGGAGAAAATGAATCGAGAGGAGGAACTGTCGATTTGCCATGCGGGGGGTCGTGGTAGGATGCGCCGGGGTCGAGGCGGGTCGGGTCGGGTCCTCCCTGCCGAAGTCGGTCGCCGCAAGCGCCCGGCCGGCCCCAAAAAATGTTTCACGTGAAACACTCCCTCATCCCCGTCGACCCGGAGGGCAGATGTACCACGAAGTCGATACCGATCTTCCCAACCACAAAAAGTCGAGACGGTTGGCGGCTCTGCTCGGAGAGCGGCGCGCCTGGACCCGCATCGTGGAGCTATGGCTCTGGGCAAACCTGTACGCCCTGGATGGTGATCTCTCTGACATGACTGATGAGGATCTTGCGTACGCGATGGGGTACAGATTTGAGAGTGCCATCCCAAAAGACATCAGGAAAGCACTCATTTCTTCCGGGTTTTTAACACAGGATGGTCAACTTCATGGGTGGTCAGAGCGAGCTAAGAACTTGAAAAAGAAGCGACTTGCGATGCGCAAGCTGCGAGCGGCCCGTGGTGAATCTGTTACCGCAATGTTACCGCTTAGTGGTGCCGCTGTGGCGCCTGATCTTGAACTTGAACTAGAGCATGATCTTGAACATGATCCCCCTATATCCCCCCTTTGTGTTCCCTGTACCTTGGTGGCGAAAGAACTGGAGGAGCTGTCCGAGGTTGCCCCCCGATGGACGGAGAGAGGCCACATCGAGAAGATCCATTCCCGCCACGCCGAGCACGGGGTCGAGAAGTGCCTGGACGTTGTCCGGGTGGTGGTGCCAAGGCTGATGCGCAGCGACGATTTCAAGCGTTTCGCCCGCGTGGATACTCTGTTCGGCCCCAAGAATTTCCTCAAATACCTGGATGAAGTGAAGCTGGCGCGTACCCGGACACACGACCCGAGCCGGTCAGGACTGAATGGGTACCGACGCACAGGGGATGAACCATCCGAGTCAGAGAAACCCCTTTCACCAGCGGTACTTCGCTCAGTGGTCGACTATCACATCTCAAAAATCAAGACCCGGCTCGGTGACGCCGAGGAGCTGGCCCAGTATCCCCATCTGAAGGCCCTCCTTGAGGAGCAATTAACCGCGCTGGAGGCTGAGCGCGCCGTGATCGTGGTGCCAGAAAGTGAGGCAGAGCAATGAAACACCACCACTGTTCATGCTGGAAGAAGCATCTTCGGAAGATGTCAATCAAGGCGGGGGAGAGGCTGAGCGCCCGCCGCACCACCGGGATCTGTATCCGCTGCGGTCAGAAACCTTCGAAGGTGGGCCGAGCGATGTGTGAGAGATGCCTTGCCGAGAACGCTTTGGCGGTCAGAGCGCATCGCGAGGCCCAAACGAAACGGAGGGTTGGATGAAAAAACCAAAACACGAGAAGGGCAAAGAGCCGTGGGCGACCGAGAACCGGGTGCTTCCGGTAGAGCTTACCGAGGAGGAAATCCGGCAGCATGGCAAGGACCTGGCCCAGCGCATGGTTCAAATCATTCAGACAGAGGAGGAGCTTGCAGCCCATTCAGCCGACGTCAGGGGCCGGCTGAAGGAAGCCACGGCTGGGGTCCGGCGCCTGGCCAGGATCATCTCCTCCGGAACCGACCAGCGCAGCGTGGCGTGCTCAGTGTATCGCCGGCTTGAGGACCGGATGCACGTCGTGGTGCGTAACGATACGGACGAGGTCGTGTTCGAGCGCGGGCTGACAGAGGAGGAGGAGTTGGCCCTCCGTCAGCAGGCACTTCCCGGAGTTGAGGCCATTCAGTGAATCCAGAAATCCCACTCTCCGATGTGTGGGACGAGTGCGCCATCGATGCTGAGATTCTCGGCCGCAACGCAGCCGCGCGCAAGATAGCTAAACGCCTGCCACCGCTCTCTGACCAGGCGAAACAGGTTGCACTCACCGGTGATTTCGAGGCGATGTTGAGCGAGGCCGCATTTGAACGCTGGACCGGCATCCCGAGGAAGCGCCCAAAGCCGGGCGAACAACGGGACTTCGGAGATGTAGAGGGCGGGGGCAGCGTGAAGTCGGCGCCGGACTTTCGGGACGTGTTGTTCCGAAAGCAACAGAATTGGGCGGTGGCGGCCTGGCAGTTTACTCATGCGCAGTGGATCGTTTTTCTTTCTATCGAGAAGGGCCGGGACCTAGGCCCTATCACCGAGTGGCAGTCGCGCATGGCGTCCAAGTGCCTTTTTACCCGACGGTGGATTGAGCGCGGCCGCTGGCTGGAGCCGCTTGCTGTGATCCGCGGCTGGCTTCCCAACGCGGCCCTTGAAGTCCTCCCGCCCCGCGTGAACGAGGAGGATGGCCAGCACCGGCTCAACGATTCGTGGCGTCTCGTAGGAGTGGAACTGATCCGGCCGTGGCCGGATCACCCGCGGCCCATCTCGGCCTGGCTCTTGAGGGATTTACTGGCGGTCGAGCCAAGAGAGGAGGAACGTCAAAGTTTCTTGGATGGCATGAAGCGCAGTCTGTATCCCACGGACTGACCTTGCTCGGAGCCGGAAGCCCCCTGAGCATTGATCCCAACCCGCTTCCGAGTGGAAGGAGTGACCCGATGCAAGTTCCAAAAGTTCCCGTTCGGATCTTGGCAGCTCTGGTCGGGATGGTTTTTGTTCTCTCAGCCGCGTTCGCTGCCCTGGCCGTTACGTCCAGTGCTTTCATCGCGGCCGTTGCCGCCCAGCCACGTGCTGACAGGATGGAGAGTGTTTGTTTTTACCTGCCTGACGGCAAGACGATTAACCTCCCCTATGTAAACCCGCCGCACCGCGGTGACAACCTGGAGATTCGCTCCGCGCTGGTCGAGACGGCCACGCGGCACCGAGCCGACGTCGTCGCCTCAGGCAAGGCCACCGGCTGGGAGGACCGCATGGTTCTGGCTGCGATGACGGAGCAGTGGAGCGAAGGCGGGCTATCCTGCACCTACGGGATCAGCCGCTCCGGGGGTCGGATGTACAACTGCACCTGCGATGCCGGCGGCGGGGGCTGCACCCGCGTCATCGTGAAAGAGTACTAGGAAATCACCGCGCGGTGCGGTGGTGACCCCCTGCCCGTCCTGGGTGAAAGCCCGAATCGCTGCTCTCTGAGGAGGGCGGGCGGGGGAACTTTTCAAGAAGAGGGGTGCCGGACTGAATTGTCTCCCGCCTTACCCGGCGGGCGGGTGTGCACAGCACCATTCGGCCAGCGCTGGGAGGATGCGCGCGCATTATCCCACGACTGACGAAATGGGAGCCGGGAGCTTTATGAACATCCGATCTGCCGTCGCCTGCCAGGGCCCCATCCGATAGCGGTTTCCCCGGGCGGTTCCGAGTGGAGGTTGCTTGTTTGAGACGGGAGGGAGTACAGCGGGCGACGGCGTTTTCTCATCCATCACTTTAACTTTCGGAAAGGACCCGAACCATGACTGAGCGCGAGCCGGGAATAAAAAAATCCCAACTGGTCTACGTGAAGCCCGGGGACCTTCATGTGCACCCGCAGAATCCCCGCAAGACCTACGATGCCGACGAGCTGAAGGATCTCCGGGCCAGCATTGCGAAGAAGGGGATTCAGACGCCTTTGATTGCCCGTCCCCACAAAGATGGGCTGCAGGTGCTGTGCGGTTCGCGCCGGCTGAAGGCTGCGCTGGCCGAGAAGTTTACCGAGGTCCCGGTGCTGATGCGCGAGGTCGAGGACGCGCAGGCGCTGGACGTGATGATCATCGACAATCTTCAGCGGGAAGGAATTCACCCGCTCGAGGAGGCGGCCGCGTTCCGGCAGTTGCTCAAGGGTTCCTCGGATGTGGCCGGCCTGGCGGCATCGATCGGCCGGTCTCCCCGGTTCGTTTACGACCGGCTGAATCTCTTGCAGCTGACGAAATCTGCGGCGGATCTGTTTCGCTGCGGGAAGTTCGAGCTGGGCCAGGCCATCCTCATTGCACGGTTGAACGAGGAGGACCAAAAGAGGCTGATCGGAACGCAGTATGATCCAGGGCCGCTATTCCAGCATCTTTCGATGCTGCCGTGGGATCAAGAGCCGGACGGGAAGGACGCCCTGGTCAAGTACAAGCCCATCAGCGTGCGGGAGCTCCAGGCGTGGATTGACAAGTACGTGCGCCTGAGTATCAAAGAGGCCCCGGATGCGATGCTGTTCCCTGCCGCCGCGCAGGCCGTTCAAGCTCCCGACGGGGATGCCGTGGAGCAGGTCGTCGCCATCACCCGGCTGCACCAGCTGCCGCAGGGAACCAAGGAAGACGGCCGCACCTATACCCCCGCCACCTGGCGCGAGGCGAAGAAGCCCTGCGAGAAAACCCTTACGGGCGTGGTGGTGGTAGGCCCTGGCCGCGGCGATGCCCTGCAGGTGTGTGTGGACAAGAAACGATGCAAGGTTCACTGGGCCGCCGAGATCCGTGAAGCCCAGAAACGCACGAAGGATGTCGCCACCGGAAAGACCACCCGGGAGAAGGCGGCGGAGGAGAGACAGCGCCACTATGACAGAGAGCAAGAGGCGAGGGAACAGGCCCGGGTGCTGTGGTCGAAGGGCACTCCCCTGGTATTACAGGCGATGGCGACCAATCTCATGCGAATGCGCAGCGTCACGGGACTGGTGACCGACGTCGTGGTCAGCTCCTTGAACCATGGCGTGACCGGTCAGGCCCATCGCGGGATGGTTCCCCGCGGTAAGGCCCTGGAACAGATCTTGAAACACCTATGCTGGCTGGTACTGGTGAATGAGGCCGGCAAATGGGATGCACCGACCAGCTTTCCGAAGCTGGCCAAGGCTTTCCAGGTCGATACGAAGAAGGTGCTGGCGTCGCTGGACAAGGAAACACCGGCGAAGAAGGCCTAAGGGAATATTCACCCACGCTCTATTTTTAAAGGGAGGATCCGTGTTGCTGCCCACCGATTCACTGGAAACCACGTTCGACATCGTAGCCATCATGAGGGAGCCAGCTGAGGACGATGCGCCTGCTCTTTACGAGCTGCGACTTTTTATGCATGTCTGCAGGGAGCTGAAGACGCGATTCGAGATCGGCAAGACCTGGAAGCGCTGCCCCTGGTGTTCGTCTAAGGTGCCGGAGAAGCTGCACCGGATCTTCATTCAGCCCGACGCCGCGAAGGAGGT
>Ga0137432_1000478_pt1 | contig 21517 bp, 14 predicted proteins | sample EasRivERMZT820_2_FD_102337 | JGI IMG/M metagenome (GOLD analysis project Ga0137432, IMG submission 102337) | Soil microbial communities from meander-bound floodplain in the East River, Colorado, USA - East River MetaG ERMZT820_2 | ecosystem: Environmental > Terrestrial > Soil > Floodplain ... | reverse complement strand
CGGGCTGTAGAACTCCAACCGGCGTGACGGCGTGGCGAACCCGCGGCGCGGCACGCCGTCGATCATCACGCCGGTCGGCGCGCCGCTCCGGGCGATGACACCGCTCTTCGGATCCACCTCGGAGTCGCGCACGTCGTCGGGCGCGAGGATCGTCTCGTGCAGGTCGTAGGTGTCCCGCTTGACCTCGAAGGCCCCGTACCGGCGCATGTACTCCAGCGGCGTGAGGTTCTCCTTCGCGGCGGTCTCGGGAAGCCCCGGCACCGAGTTCTCGAACAGCCAGCGGTAGTACTCGTCCACGGTGACCTTCTCCCCTTTCCGGTACGGCGACTCGAACCACTTCCTCACGCCGAGCGCGCCGTCCGGGTCGATCCTCCAGGACAGCTCGATCCAGAACTCGTCCTCCTCCCAGACCTCCCCCGGGTTGGTCTCGTACGTGTACTGCGTGGGGTGTCCCGCGCGCTCGCGCGCCGCGCGCAGGACCGGCTGTCGGAAGGAGATCCAGGTCCCCGCGTGCGTCTCCTGGCTCTGCACGTCGTGCCGCTCGCCGGCGTGCCCCATCGGCAGGATGAAGTCGGCGAAGATCGTCGTCTCGTTCCAGGTCGGCGTCAGCGCCACGTGGCAGCCGACCATCGCTTCGTCCGACAGCGCCTCGATCCAGGTGAAGCCGTCCGGGTTGGTCCAGACCGGGTTGTAGACGCGCGTGAAGTAGACCTCCAGACGCCCGCGCTTCTCCTTGAGGAAGTGCGGCAGGAGGAACGACATCTCGTAATGGGCCAGCGGCCACTCGCGCGGGAAGAGCAGCTCGTTCCAGAAGCGCTGCGCGGGGGGCTCGGCGAACAGCGCCGGGGAGAGCTTGTTCCACCCGGCGGGCGAGGTGCCCCCTTTCGTGCCGACGGCGCCGACGAGCACGCTCACGAGCTGCAGCGCGCGCGACACCTGCCAGCCGCCGACGTTCCCCGAGGCCGCGCCGCGCCAGACGTGGGCCGCGAAGGCCGGGCCCGCCGCCGCGATGCCGCGCGCCACCTCCTCGATCGTCGCGGCCGGCACGCCGCTCTCCGCCTCGGCGAAGTGGGTCGTGAATCTGCCGTAGAGCGCCCGCGCCTTCTCCACGAACACGTCGAAATCCACGGCCGCGTCGGGGTGCTCCGCGCGCAGGTACTCCTCCCAGTTGACCCAACGCCTGACGAACTCCCGGTCGAACAGGTCGTCGCACAGGATGATGCGCGCGATGGCGAGCAGCACGGCAGCTTCTGTCCCCGGCCGCGTCGGCATCCAGTAATCGGCCATGCTCGCCGTGTTGGATAGCCTCGGGTCCATGACGGCGATCTTCGCGCCGGCCATCTTCGCCTCGATGATCCTCTGGGCGTGCGGGTTGAAGTAGTGCCCCGTCTCCAGGTGCGACGACAGCAGCAGGATGAAGCGCGCGTTGGCGTGATCGGGCGAGGGGCGGTCGGAGCCGCACCAGAGCTGGTAGCCGAGCCGCGCCGAGGAAGAGCAGACGTTGGTGTGGCTGTTGTGCCCGTCGATCCCCCAGCCGCGCATCACGCGCTCCATCGCGCGCTCGTGCCCGGGGCGCCCCACGTGGTACATGATCTCGTTGTGACGCTTCTCGAGGAACGCCACACGGATGCGCCCGGCGATCTCGTCGAGCGCCTCGTCCCAGGAGACCGCGCGCCACTTCCCCTCGCCGCGCTTTCCCGCGCGCCGCAGCGGCTGGAGGATCCGTTCGGGGTCGTTGATCTGGTTGATCGTCGCGGGGCCTTTCGCGCAGTTCCTGCCGCGGCTCCCCGGGTGCATCGGGTTTCCCTCGAAGCGGCGGATCTTCCAGGTGGACTTGTCCACGTAGGCGAGCAGACCGCAGGCCGCCTCGCAGTTGAAGCAGATCGTCGGGACCAGGGCGTAGGTCTTCTTATCGCGCCTGGGCCAGGCCAGCGCGTCGAACTCCTCCCAGTGATCCCACGAGGCGACGTCGGGGTACGAGGCCAATGGGCCCGAGGGGGGCGGCGACGGCACGACGGGGGACGACTTCCCCGCCAGCATGCGGAAGAAGCGCTCCACCGCGCCGGGACGGAAGCCGCGCTTCATGAGAGGGCGACCTTCTGGCCGGCCTGCACGTAGAGATGCTCCCAGAGAGCCAGGCCGATGAGGCCCAGCGCCCCCGCCGCGAGGATGGCGCCGGTGTTGGCGACGGCCAGCAGGGCGATCGGCGCCGCAGCGCCGAGCACCACGACCCCCCAGGCCAGCACATGGAAGCGCGCCCCGGTGCGCGCCCATTGCGCGGCGGTGGAAGCGTCCTTCGTCTGATGCGTCGCGTAGAGCTCCATCAACGCGAGCAGCACATGAACCCCGAGCGCGCGCTGGAGCCACGTCACGAGATCACCCAGCGCCTGCCCCGAGATCGGCGGGACCGCGACCGCAACCAGCAGCATGACCGCGACGCCAGCGGCACCGGCCTGCACCAGCAGGTGCAACGGCAGGAGCGGGCTCTGCCACAGGTCACGCCCCTTCGACTGCCAGAAGAGGAAGGCCGTGTAGACGGCGGTCCCCGCTCCCAGGACCGCCACCGCCCAGATCAGGATGGCGCGCAGCCTCTCCGCCCCTGCCAGCTCCGCGGCGGCGAGCCCGGTCACGCCGAGGCCGAAGAACATCAATATGTAGGCGCCGCGCGTCAGCCAGGACCGCCACTGCGGCCGCGTGATGACCCAGAGGAAGCGCGAAGGGCGCTTCAGGTCGGCAACCAGAAGGATGCCGGTGGCCGCGAGGAAACCCAGCGCGATGGCGATGGCGGTGAGTCTGAGGGTGCTGTCGTGCGCCGGGCTGCTCCATCCTTCGATGAACGGAAGGACGAGCATCAACCCCGCGGCGATCGACTTGGTCCAGAGGTAGGCGGAGACCTTCCATCCCCACGATCCCTGGTGAGTCTGCCCCGCGTCGTAGATGCGGCGCGCGGGGGCGGCTTCCGCCGTGGCGATGGCCGCTGTTGCGGCGCGCAACGGTGCGATCGCCAGGAGCCCGCCATCGTTCCCGGTCGCGGGCGCGGGGCGGCGCGGCGTAACGCCGGGCTCGCGCCCCTCGCTCGTCACGTACGTGCCGCTCAAGGGAGCGGCGGAGGGGACGAGCGAAGCGAAATCCGCGCCGACGTAGAAGACCTTGGGAATGGTCCCCTTCTCGGGCTTGCGCACCGTCACCTCTTCGCGCTTGACGATGTGGGCGATCTCGGTTTCGGGGTCGTCCAGATCGCCGGGGATGATGGCGTGCTCCGGGCAGACCACGACGCACGGCGGCTCCAGACCCACCTCGACGCGATGCGCGCAGTAGTTGCACTTGCCGGCGGTGCCGCTGCGAGGGTCGATGTAGATGGCGTCGTAGGGGCACCCCTGAATGCAGGCCTTGCAGCCGATGCAGCGGGCCGGGTCGAAATCCACGATGCCGTCGTCGCGCGTGAAGAGGGCGGTCACGGGGCAGATGGTCACGCAGGGGGCGTCGGCGCAGTGGTTGCAGCGCATGACGCTGAAGTAGCGCCGCGTGTCGGGGAATGTCCCCTTCTCGATGGTCTTGACCCAGGTGCGGTTGACGCCGATCGGGACGTCGTGCTCCGCCTTGCACGCGACCGTGCAGGCGTGACAGCCGATACATTTCCGGTTGTCGATGACGAATCCGTAGTTCACTTCGCGTCTCCCCCTCTCCCCACAGCGCGTCCGCGGCATGCCGCGCGCGGGGCGGCCGAGTTTATCATCGCGCAAGGTTTACAATGCCGCGATGTCCTCCCCCCTCCGCAGGGTCGGCCTCAACCTCGCGCTGTTGCTCCTGTCGCTGTTGCTGTCCTTCACCGTCGCGGAGACGTTTCTGAGGTTTTTCCGCCCGCAGCCGCTCCAGGCGCTGATGGTGTGGCCGGACGGCACGCTGCGGCACCGCCCCTCGTTCCGCTACACCTACGTGCGCGCCGAGTTCTCCCACCGGATCGCATGGAACGCTCACGGAATGCGCGGCCCCGAGATTCTGCAGAGCAAGTCGCCGCAGGTCGCCCGCGTCATCGTGCTGGGGGATTCATTCGTCGAAGGCAAGCAGGTGGGCGACGACGAGGTGCTGACCTCCGTCATGGCGGCGATGGCGCGCGACGATGGAGTGCCGCTGGAGGTGATCAATCTGGGCGTGTCGGGGGTCGGAACGGCGCGCGAGATCCACCTGTGGGAGAAGCTGGGACGCCCGCTCGACCCCGACATCGTCGTGCTGGGCTTCTACCCCAACGACGTGCGCAACAACGCGGAGCGCGGGGAATTCAGCATCGACGCCGGGCGCGTCACCCTGCTCATCGAGGAGAGAGCCTCATCGAACCCCCTCGCGCGCGCCCGGGCCTGGCTCGCGGCCCACTCCCACCTCTACATATTGATACGCAGCGGCCAGAACGCGTTGGACGAATGGCTCGACCCGCCCACCGCCATCGAGTCCGAGGACGTCTTCGCGCGCGATCCCCCCGAGAGGGTGCGCCGCGGATGGGAGATGACGCGCGCGCTGCTGAGCCATCTGGCGCAGAGTGTGCGCGAGACCGGAGCGCGGCTCGTGGTGGTGTTGATCCCGACGCGCTTCCAGGTGGACGACGCCCTCTGGGGCACGCACGCGGCGGACCTGGGTCTGGATCCCGCCGCCTACGATCTGCGCATTCCGAACCGGGAGCTTGGCGATTGGGCGGCAGCGGAGGGGGTGACCTTCCTGGATCTGCTCGAAGGGTTCCGCGCCCGCAACGAGTCCAACAGCTTCTACTACGCGGGAGACGCCCACTGGAACGCCGACGGTCACCGGCTCGCGGCGCAGATCATTCTGGAAGGGCTGCGTCAGGACCCGTCCGGGCCCGCATCGGAATGAGCCCGATGGGTTACGGCGACTCGGCGCGGCCGATGATCACGCGCGCCGGACGCAGGATCGCGTCGCCCAGCCTGTAGCCGCGGCGCACCTCCGTCACAACGACGTTGTGACGCTCCGGCTCCACGGGCTCCACGCCGATCGCCTCGGCGAGCTTCGGATCGAACTCGTGCCCCAGAGTCTCGATCGGCTCGACCCCCTCGGCGGAGACAATGCCCAGCACCTGCCTGAGGATCAGCTCCACGCCATCGGCGATCGTGGCGGATTCCGCGCGTGCGGTGGCGGCGGCCCTTTCGAGGTTATCGACCACCTCGAGGATCGCGCCCAGCAACCGGGCGCGCCCCTCGTCGACGCGACGCTCGACATCGCGGCTCAGCCGCTGGCGCACCGCGTCGATCTCGGCCTCGGCGCGCGCGATGGCCTCCCTCGCCAGCGCCTCCGCGGCCTTCGTGCGCTCCTCCATCTCCTGGACCACGGATGGGTACGGGCTGCGGTCGCCTTGCTGCGCCTCGGTCTCGCCTGATGCATGGTGCCGGCGGTCCACGACGCTGACTTTCACGTTCCCTGCCTCCTTGGATCGATCGCGGTCTTTGGTGTTCATCGGAGGCGCGCCATCTCTCACTAGCCCAGACCGACGGTGACGTTGTACTGGTTGCGGCCGCGCACGACCTTCAGCACGACGGCATCCCGCCCGAGCAGGAGGGGGACGACGCGGCGCAGCGTGCTCATGTCGGGGACGGGCAGGTTGTTGATGCCGCGCAGGACATCCCCGCGCTCCAGTCCGCTGAAGTAGCCGCGGCTGCGGCTGCGGACATTCATCACGATGACGCCGTCCTGCGGCAGCGTCGGATACTTCTGCCTCAGGCCGGCGGGGATGTCGCCCAGCTCGAGCCCGATCTGATCGGCGAGATACTCCTCGGACAGGGCGCTCGGGAAATCGGTCGCCTTCAGGGTCGCCTCGCGCTCGGAGCCGGCCCGACGGAATCCGAGCTGCACGCGGTCGTTGGGCTTGAGGTTGCTGACGACCGTCTCGAAATCGGTGCGCGAGTTGATCTCCTGGGTCCCGATCTTCGTGACGAGGTCTCCCGCGGCGACCCCCGCCGCATCCGCGGGGCTCCCCGCGTAGACGCGCCGCACCGAGACTCCCGGCGCGGGGACGGAGATCGCGCCGCCCCCTTCGATGGTCGACTCAGGATCGTCGAGCGCCGCGAAAGCGGCATCGGTGAGGTTGCGCACGTCCAGCCCCAGCCACGCGACGCGCACCTCGCGGTACCGGAGCAGATCGTCGAAGACCTTGCGGGCGCGGTCGACGGGGATGGCGAAGGAGATGCCGCTCCCCTCCGCCAGGATCGCGGTGTTGATCCCGATGAGCTTCCCTTCGATGCTCAGGAGGGCGCCGCCGCTGGAGCCGGGGCTGATCGGCGCGTCGGTCTGCACGAAGTCCGAGTAGACGCGGTCCCCCACCTTCATCGAGCGGCGCGTTGCCGAGAGCACTCCCGTGGTGACGGTGTTGGACAGGCCGTAGGGATTTCCGATGGCGATCACGGTCTCGCCGATCATCAGATCAGAGGAGGTGCCCAGATCGGCCGCGGCAAGGGGCGCGTCCGACTCGATCTTGAGCACCGCGAGGTCGGACCGCGGATCGATACCGAAGATGGAGGCCTCGAAGGTCCTCCGGTCGGAGAGCAGCACCAGGATGCGCGAAGCCCGCCAGAGGACGTGCTCGTTGGTGAGGATGTAGCCGCGGGGGTCGATGACCACCCCGGAGCCCAGGCTGTTCTTCACGTCGTCGGTCTCGAGCGAACCGGGCCAGGGGGCGTTCTTCTCGATGAGCTGCGAGAAGAAGCGGTCGAGGCTCGACCCGTGGAACGGGTTGTCCACGCGCTGCTCGGTGGAGATGTTCACGACCCACGGGGATGCGGTCTCGACGACCTGGACGACGGGGCTGCGCCGGGCGGGGGACGCGAGCGCCTCGGGGGGGGCCTGCGCGGCAGAACCCGACGGCAGCAGGCACATGACGATCGCGGCGACGGTCAGCAGAGCGCGGCCGGCCATTCCGCCTCGGGCACGCCTCGAAATACCCCCAACCGTTTGCACTCTTCTCCCCCGGGCTAGCGACCCAGGAGCCTCCGGATCCGCTCCTGGAGCGGGGGGTGCGTGCTGAACAGTGAGAGAAACGACTGGCCACTGAGCGGATTCGAGATGTAGAGATGATTCATCGTCGGGCTCACGTTGAGCGCCGGCCGCCTCTTCGCCGCGTCCTCCAGCTTCTGGAGCGCATTGGCGAGGCCGTACGGATTGCCGGCGAATTTCGCTCCGGTCGCGTCGGCCTCGAACTCGCGCGAACGCGAGATCGCCATCTGGATCAACCCGGCGGCGATCGGAGCGACGATGGCCATCGCCAGCATCCCGAAGATATTGCCGCCGCGGTTGTCGTCGCGGGAACCGCCGAAGATCGCGCCCCACTTCGCGAACCAGGCCAGCGACGAGATCGCCCCGGCCAGCGTGGCCGCGATCGACGAGATCAAGATGTCGCGGTTGGCCACGTGCGACAGCTCGTGGGCGAGAACCCCCTCCAGCTCGCTGCGATCCAGGATCTCGAGGATGCCGGTGGTGCAGGCGACCGCGGCATGCGAGGGGTTGCGCCCCGTGGCGAAGGCGTTGGGCGCCGGGGAGTTCACGATGTAGAGCTTCGGCATCGGCAGACCGGCGTGGGCCGTGAGCCCTTCCATGATCGCGTAGAGCTGCGGAGCCTGCTCGCGGGTGACCGCCTGGGCGCCGTGCATCTTCAGGACGATCTTGTCGGAGAACCAGTAGGCGCCGAGGTTCATGACGGCCGTCAGCACGAGGGCGAACATCAGCCCCGACTGCCCGCCGAGAGCGGCGCCGGCGAAGAGCACCAGGCCCGTGAGGGTTCCGAGCAGCAGCGCCGTCTTGAGTCCGTTCATTTATCCATGACCTCGATTGTATCGTGAGAGATTGCTTGCGCGTCGAATCTTGCCGACCTCGATTGTGTCGAGGGGATTACTTCTTCACGTCGACCTTGATGTGTTTGGGACGGGTCTCCTCGCGCTTCGGCAGGACGACCTCCAGGACACCATCCTTGTGCGTCGCCTGGATCCCTTCCTGATCGATCGTTCCGGGAAGCTGGAACGAGCGCGAGAACGAGCCGTAGGATCGTTCGATGCGGTGATAGTCCTCTTCCTTCGTCTCCTTGAGGAACCGCCGTTCCCCGCGCAGCGTCAGCATGCTGTTCTCGATGCGCAGATCGATCTCCTTCTCGGCGACGCCGGGGAGGTCGGCCCTCAGGACGACCTTCTCGGGGGTCTCGAAGATGTCGACCGACGGCGTCCAGGCCCCCATGGCCATCTCCTCGTCGGTGGTCTTGGACCGCGCCATCGAGTCTTCGAAGAGCCTGTTCATCCGCTCCTGGAGCGTGACCATGTCCCGAAACGGATCCCAGCGTGTCAGTGCCATGGGTAGAGCCTCCTGTGGTTCTTATATCCGTTCAGCATAGATGGCGTTCTCGAAAGGTGTCAAGGAACGGACGCGTCCTGCCTGCCGCCCTGAGCCGTCTTTCCAAACATCAGCCCCTCGCCTCCCTTGTCAACGTCCACCAAGATCTTCGTGCCCGGCGGGAAATCCCCCTGAAGCAGTCTGGTGGCCAGTGGATCCTGAAGTTGCCTCTGCATCGTCCTCTTGAGCGGGCGGGCGCCGTAGTCGGGATCGTACCCCCGCGCGGCGAGCCATGCCGAGGCCTTCGGGGTCAGCTCGAGAGTGATGCCGCGATCGGCGAGCAGCTTCCTCACCCTTTCGACCTGGATCGAGACGATGCGCTCGATCGCCTTCCGATCCAGGCGGCGGAACACGACGATCTCGTCGATCCGGTTCAGGAACTCGGGGCGGAAATGAGCGCGCAGGATCTCGTCGACTTTCACACTGTCGTACCCTGCGGCGCCTCGAGCCTGATTGTCGCGGGCAGCGGCGTGATCCCCGCTCAGCCCTTCCAGCTCCCCGAGCATCGCGCCGCCCACGTTGGACGTCATGATGATGATCGCGTTGCGGAAGTTCACGACGCGCCCCTTGCCGTCGGTGAGCCTCCCCTCGTCGAGGATCTGCAGCAGCACGTTGTGAATGTCGTGATGGGCCTTCTCGAACTCGTCGAGGAGCACCACGGCGTACGGTCTGCGCCGCACAGCCTCGGTGAGCTGGCCGCCTTCCTCGTAGCCCACGTAGCCCGGAGGGGCGCCGATCAGCCGCGCCACGGCGTGCTTCTCCATGTACTCCGACATGTCGATCCGGATCATGCTCTTCTCGTCGTCGAAGAGGAACGCGGCCAGCGCGCGCGCCGTCTCGGTCTTGCCGACGCCCGTCGGGCCGAGGAAGAAGAACGAGCCCAGGGGCCGATCGGGATCGGCGAGCCCCGCGCGCGAGCGGCGCAGCGTGTTCGACACGACGCGCACCGCCTCCTCCTGCCCGACGACGCGGCGCGACAGCTCCTCCTCCATGCGGAGGTACTTCTGCGCCTCTCCTTCGAGCATCTTCGCGACGGGAACACCGGTCCAGCGCGACACCACCCCGGCGATGTCCTCCTCGTCGACCTCCTCCTTGAGGAGGCGCCGGTCCTTCGTCATATCCTCGAGGCGAGCCTTCTGCTGATCGATCTCCTTCTGGAGGCCGGCGATGACCCCGTAGCGCAGCTCGGCGACCTTGCCGTAGTCCCCGGCGCGCTGCGCCTTCTCCTCGTCGATGGTGGCCGCTTCGATCTTCTCTTTCAGCGATCGGATCTGCTGGATGATCTCCTTCTCCGCCTGCCAGCGCGCCTTCATCGCCGACGCGTTCTCGCGCAGCGACGCGAGATCCTTCTCGATCTTCGGGAGCCTCTCGCGGGAAGCGCGGTCCTTCTCCACGCGCAGCGCCTCGCGCTCCACCTCCAGCCGGCCGATCTCACGGTTCATCTGGTCGAGCTCCGCGGGCATCGAGTCGATGTCCATGCGGAGCCTCGCGGCGGCTTCGTCTACCAGATCGATCGCCTTGTCGGGGAGGAAGCGGTCGGTGATGTAGCGCTTGGAGAGGGTGGCCGCGGCCACGAGCGCCGCGTCGCGGATCCGTACGCCGTGATGGACCTCGTAGCGGTCCTTCAGCCCGCGCAGGATGGCGATGGTGTCCTCCACGTCGGGCTCCGGGATCATGACGGGCTGGAAGCGCCTCTCGAGCGCCTTGTCCTTCTCGATGTACTTCTGGTACTCGTTGAGCGTCGTCGCGCCGACGCATCGCAGCGCGCCGCGGGCCAGCGCGGGCTTGAGCATGTTGGAAGCGTCGATCGAGCCTTCCGCGGCGCCTGCGCCGACCAGCGTGTGCAACTCGTCGATGAACAGGATGATGCCTCCCTCGGCCGCTTCGATTTCCTCGAGCGCCGCCTTCAGGCGATCTTCGAACTCGCCGCGGTACTTCGCTCCGGCCACCATGGCGGCAAGATCGAGGGCGATGAGCTGCTTGCCCTTGAGGCTCTCGGGGACGTCGCCGTCCACGATCCGGCGCGCGAGCCCTTCGACGATGGCGGTCTTGCCCACCCCCGGCTCGCCGATCAGGACAGGGTTGTTCTTGGTGCGGCGCGCCAGCACCTGCACCACACGGCGGATCTCGTCGTCGCGGCCGATGACGGGGTCGAGCTTCCCGCGCCGGGCGAGGTCGGTCAGATCGCGCCCGTATTTCTTCAGCGCTTCGTACTTCCCCTCGGGATCCTGGTCGGTCACTCGCTGCGTGCCGCGGACGGCCTTGAGCGCCGTCATCAATCCGTCGGAGTCGGCGCCCGCCTTGGCGAGGATCTCGGAGGCCGGAAGCCCCTTGGCCCCGGCGATGGCGAGAAGAACGTGCTCGGTGCTGATGTACTCGTCCTTGAACTGGGAGGCGAGCTTGTGCGCGTCGTCGAAGACGCGGGCCGTATCCTGGCCCATGGCGGGCTGATGACCGGCCTGCCCGCTGACGCGCGGCAGGCGGCTGAGCTGCTCTTCGACCTTGGAGAGGATGGTTCGCGGATCGGCCCCCAGCTTGCGCAGGAGACTCTCGGCGATGCCCTCTTTCTGGCCCAGCAGGGCGGTGAGCAGGTGGAGGGAGGTGACTTCGGGATGGCCCGATTGCTCGGAGAGGGCCATCGCTTCCTGGAGAACCTCCTGGCTCTTGACGGTCAGACGATCCCAGCGCATGCGTGCATTCTCCTTCGGTACTCGCGATCCTTCCCAGCCGAGGCGCCGGAATAAGACCCGCCCCGCGGGCGTGTCAAGCCGATCCGGTGCGGTCGAGGAGCGGCCAGATCCATACGGTACATATGATGTCGATCAGCGCGTGGGCCGCCATGGACGGCAGGATCGTGCCGGCGGCGAGCGCCGGGACCGCCAGCGCCAGGCCGATCAGGGCGGCGCGGGCCGCGCCCGCCGGGCCCTGATAGATGTGGCTCAGGCCGAAGGCGGCCGACGAGACCAGCGCCGCGAGCGCGGGATGACCGAGCAAATCGCTGAGTCGCGCGAGGAGAAACCCCCGGAAGAGGAACTCCTCGCAGAGCCCTGCCGAGGGGGCGAGCACGAGCACCAGCAGGAGCGTCTCGGCCGTCCCGATGGGGCGCAGTCTCGTGAGCGCCGGAGTCTCGGCCGGCCAGATCCCCGCACGGTGCCCGGCGTGCGAGAGAGCGAAGACCCCCGCCCCGAACGCCGTCAGCGCCACGATCCAGAGGAGCATCCCGGCAACCCCGGGCGCGGGGCCGACGCGCACGAAGGCTTCCGCGAACCCGTCACCGTCGAGCCGCAGCACCAGGTACGCTGCGGCCGCGAGGACCCACAGCGTCATGCTGCCGTTGACGTAGGCGGCGGCGCGCGGCAGGTGCGCCGCGGCGGCGGCGCTGCGGCGCGCCATGATCGGCACGCCGGCCATGAGCGCCGCAACGAAGACCCAGGAGAGAAAGCTCATGCGAATTGTCCGACGTGCCGGTGCGCGGGCCTCCGGCCCGCACATCTCCGCGCATGGTCTTTTGCGGGCCGGAGGCCCGCGCACCCAGGCTCAGACGCCGCGCAGGCGCGTGGCGGTGGCGACGCGATCCACGGCGATGACGAAGGCCGCCAACCGCATCGGGATCTTCTTGCTGGTCGCGAGCGCCGACACTTCTTCGTAGGCCTGGAGCAGGATCCGCCGCAGCTCCTGGTTGACCTTCGGCTCGTCCCAGAAGAATTGCGTCAGGTTCTGCGTCCATTCGAAGTACGACACCGTCACTCCCCCCGCGTTGGCGAGGATGTCGGGGACCACCGTGATGCCGCGCTTCTCGAGGATCTCGTCGGCGCGCGCCGAGGTGGGAGCGTTGGCCGCCTCCACGATCATCTTGCACTTGAGCGCGGGGGCATTGTTGGAGCTGATGACGCCGCCGATCGCCGCGGGGATCAGGATGTCGCACTCGAGCTTGAGCAGCTCGTCGTTGGCGATGGGACGGGTTCCGGGCAGCCCCTCCAGTTTCTTGTTCTTCGCGACCCAGTCGAGGGCGGCCTTCACGTCGATGCCGTCCGGCTGCACAATGCCACCGAACTGATCCGACAGCCCGATGACGCGGAAGCCGGCCTCGGCCAGGTACGATGCCGCGTAGGTTCCGACGTTGCCGAACCCCTGGACCACGACGCGCGCGCCCTTGACGGGGATGCCGGCTTGCTCGGCCGCCCGGATCGTGATGAACGAGACGCCGCGCCCCGTGGCCTCGACGCGCCCCTTCGACCCGCCCAGCTCCACCGGCTTGCCGGTGACGACGGCCGGGGAATGCCCCATCTTGCGCCCGAACTCGTCCATGATCCAGGCCATCACCTGCGGGTTGGTCCCCATGTCGGGGGCCGGGATGTCACGATACGGCCCCAGGATCCGCGAGATCTTGCCGATGAAGCGGCGCGTGAGCCGCTCCAGCTCGTAGGCCGACATCGTCGCGGGGTCGCACGTCACGCCTCCCTTGGCGCCGCCGAAGGGGATGTTCACCAGCGCCGTCTTCCAGGTCATCAGCTCGGCGAGCGCCTTCACCTCGTCGAGATCCACCTGGGGGTGATAGCGCATGCCCCCCTTCTGCGGGCCGCGCACGCCGTTGTGCTGCACGCGGTAGCCGAGGAAGGACTTCAGCTTCCCGTTGTCCATCCGGATCGGGATGTCCACGAGGATGATCCTGAAGGGGGCCTTCAGCAGGAGTCTTATCTCTTCGTCGAGACCCATGAAGTCCGCAGCCTTCAGGAAGTAGGCGTTGTCAGTCTCGAGCATGCTCATCCGCGCCGTCTGCATCATTGCCTCCTGGCCATCGGTGCCGCGAGAGTCTCCTCGCCGTCGTCCCTGTCGCGCGACGGCACGCTCGCGAGGAAGTCCTCCATGAGGCGAAGACTCCGGCGCGTGTGAGTAAGAAAAACGTGATGCCCCGAGGAAGGGATCACTTCGAGCTTCATGAAGGGGTACTCCTCGGGAAGGTGCTTGATGTTGTCGAAAGGCGCCACCCCGTCCCGAAGACCGTGCAGCAGGAGCACGGGCATGGGCCGCAGGTTGGGGAGGATTTCATCCAGCTTGTAGTTCAGAAGACAGTGCTCCAGGGTGGAGGTCAGCGAGCGCATTGTGAACTTGCGGCAGTCGGCCAGCACCCCCCAGGGGAACTTGACGAGGTACTTGAGGAACAGATCCACCCCCGAGCGTTTCATCTGGGCGATGTTCTCGACGATGGAGTGCTCCCTGAGGAGCTTGCGGTACTGGGGCGAGCCGAGCCAGAAGAGCCTGTGGGCCTCCTCGTAGGAGCTGAATCTCGGAACACTCAGCAGGACGAGCGCGTCGATCTCGTCGGGGTGATCGATCGCGTACTGGATCGCGATGAGCGCGCCGAGGGAATGCCCCACGATCACGTGGCGGCGTCCGGCGATCTTCTCGTCCACCATCAGCCGCCTCACGCTCTCGGTGAACCGCGGGACCGTGTAGTCCACCGGGGGTTTGGGCGAGAGCCCGAAGCCCAGCAGGTCGGGGATCACGAGGCGGTGGCTCTTCGCCAGGGGAGCCACGCGCTTCTCCCAGTAGCGCCTCGAACCGGTGATGCCGTGAAGGAAGACGAGGGGGCGGGCCGCCGGGTCTCCCAGACGCAGGGCGTGCAGGGGTCCATCCTTGAGGAATCTTTCGTGCCTGTCGTGCGTCATGGATTCGGCTCGCCGTATGTTGCGGGAGTGTCCTGTTCGGGCGGGGATTATACAACCTCACGCGCAGAGCGCTTGAATCCCCGGTGAGCGGCAGGTACCTTCTGATCACGTCGCCCTAAGGTGGCGGTGGCGCCCCGTCCGACAGCCATGGAGTGACAGCGTGCGCACCCGTCTTCGCCGGCTCATCGTCCTCTCTCTGCTGGCACACGCAGCAACGCTCGCCGGCTGTGGTCTCCTGCGCAAGCCCGACATGAGCCGCACCGCGAGCATCGCCGTGCTGCGCCCGCCGCAACGCCCTCTCATCTTCATCCCGGGATTCCTCGGCACCAAGCTGAAGGATCCGGCCACCCACGACGTCGCGTGGGGGACGATGGCCAACATCCTCATGGGGGGCGACAATGACGACCTCGCGCTGTCCATCGAGCCCGGCGCCGCCGACACGCCGGGCGAGCGGATGGAGCCCTACGAGATCTACGACAACCTCTGGGGGATCGAGTACTACCGCGAGGTGCTGCGATCGCTGCGCACCGCGGGGGGCTACACGTTCGGCGCCATCGACGACCCGAAGCCCGGCGACAACGCCTTCGTCTTTCTGTACGACTGGCGCCGCGACAACGTGGAGAGCGCCGCGCTCCTGGCCAGGGCCATCGACCGTCTCGCGGACTACTACGGTGACTCCGGCGTGAAGTTCGACCTTCTGGCCCACAGTCAGGGAGGTCTCATCGCGCGCTACTACATCAAGTATGGTGACGCGCCGCTCACCCCGGAGGGTGAGCCGGCGCGCCCGACGATGGCGGGAGCCCGCCACGTGGGCAAGGTCGTGATGGTGGGCACGCCGAACCGCGGCTGCCTCGAGGCCCTCAAGATCCTCCACATCGGGCTGAAGAAGGTCTTCATGCCGATCCGCCCCGAGGTCGTCTTCACGATGCCCGCGGTCTACCAGATGCTCCCCCCGCCGGAGGAGATTCTCTTCGCCAGCGAGACCGGCGGCCCGATCTCTCTCGACATCTATGATGCGGCCACGTGGGAGCGCGAAGGGCTCTCGTACTTCTCCGCTCCGGCGCAGGAGCGGATCCGCGAGCGCGGGAAGGTCGAGGCTGCCGCCATGAAGACGCTCAACACCTCACATCGCCAGTTCCTCGCGAGGATGCTCTCACGGGCGCGGCAGTTCCACGAGGCGCTCGATGCGTCGGACGCCAGGGAGGACGCGATCTCGTACCACGCGTTCGGCTCCGACTGCAATCCGACGCTCAGGGCGGCGGTCATCCTCGAGAAGGACGACGGGCGGCGCGACTTCGTCTTCGACGAGGACGCCCTGCGGGAGGGGCTGCGTGCGAAGCTGGCGAAACTGTTCTACGGCCCCGGCGACGGGAAGGTCCTCATGCGCAGCCTGCTGGCGATCCCGGACAACGCTGAAGGCTCATCAGCGCAGGACGACGACGCGATGGAATTCGAGACCGCCTTCTTCGTCTGCGCCGAGCACGGGGTCCTGCCGAACAACCCCATTGTCCAGAATAACCTGCTCTACCTGCTGCTCCTCGACGACGCCGCGGAGACGGCAGCGCCGGGGATTGCTTCACAGGGCGGCGCAGCCCCGCGCCAGCCTCGTTAGCCCTTCACCCCCTCCACGACACCCATCAGCCTCGACGCCGGGTACACCCCCGCGTGCAGGATCTGGCTGCGCCACCTTCCAAAGATGAGATCGACGACGGCTTGTCGCGTGTCGGGCATGGAATCCTCCATGAAGGGATGAACTTCCATGATAGTGTCAGCTATTGAGTTGTGGCGCGAAACTCAGGGCCGCGGTAAGAATTACGCGACATTGGGGGAGCACTGCAACGCCGTGCGCGTCCGAGGATCGAGACCCTGAGACACAGACCGGCCATCTCATCGTGGATCCTCCTCGGAGCGCTTCTCGCCCTCGTCCCGGGTGCGCTTGCGGCGGCGCCCAGGGATTCGGGCGCGCGCCTCGCGGAGCAGGTCTTCAGTCTCCGATCGGCCGAAGGGGATCCGGTCGTCGTGGAATGGGACCCTGTCCGAATGCTGGCGGCGGCGCGCGCCGCGCGCCGGCTCGATATCGCGCGGTTTCCGCTGCGCGCCGGCCTCGCGGTGGATCTCGAGCTGACCCCCTTCTCCGTCACCGGGCCGAAGACCAGGTTCGTCCTGGGGCGCAGGGGGCTTCCCGACCAGCCGATCCCGTTCGACCCATCGTCGGTCTCGCTGTTTCGCGGTCACGTCGCGGGACGCAGTGGGTCGAGTGCCCTGCTCGCGATCTCCGACGCCGGCTCCACGGGGTTCGTGGACCTCGGCCCGGGCGAGCCCCGGTACGGGATCGCCTCGCGCGGCGCTGACGGCGCGCGTCTGCCCGCCGGAAGGAGCCAGGTCTTCGAAATGACGGCAGCGTCGGGCGCCCAGCCGGGCGTGCCGCTCTGCGGAACCGACGCCGCGTCCCTGATGACAGCCGCTCCCGCAGCGGCGCCGCCGCGCGTCGCCGCGGGCGTCATCGGCCCGACGCGGGGGCTGATGCACCTTCAGCTCGCCGTGGAAACGGACTACGAGTACTACTCCCTGTTCGGCGACCCCGACGCGGCCCTGACCTACCTGATGCAGATGTACGCGCAGGTGAGCGACATCTATATCCGCGACGTGGACACGAGGGTCGAGCTGTCGTTCGCAAGGATCTGGACCACTCCCGACGATCTGTTCAACCAGGTGGACCCAACTCCGATCAACGAGTTCAGGAACTACTGGAGCGCGAACATGGGCAGCGTGACGCGCGACGCGGCGCAGCTCGTCTCCGGGCGACGCGACTATCCCTTCGGCGGGCAGGCGTATCTCGCGGCCCTGTGCACCGCCGCCGCGTATTCGGTGGTCGGCTACATCGTGGGGTTTCTCCCCGACCCGTCCCGGCCCAGCGTGTACAGCTACGACGTCGGCGTCACGGCCCACGAGCTGGGGCACAACTGCGGCAGCGCGCACACCCAAGATGCGCAGCAGCTCGTGGACGATTGCGCCAACCCGTCCAGCACGCCGCAGCGCGGGACAATCATGAGTTACTGCTCCCAGACCTGGAGCGGCATGAACGCCAACGAGGACGAGTACTTCCACGCCGTCAGCCAGCAGTTCATGGACGCGCACATCACGGGCGCCTCCTGCGTCGCCGACGACTGCAACGTCAACGGCATCGCCGATGCCACCGACATCGCCCAGGCGACGAGCGCCAACGCGAACGGCAACGGCATCCCCGACGAGTGCGAGGATTGCAACGGGAACATGGTGCTGGACAACGTCGACATCCTCACCATGTTCAGCGCCGATCTCAATGCCAACCAGATCCCGGACGAGTGCGAGCCCGACTGCAACGGCAACCTCGTCCCCGACGACATGGACATCGCGAACGGCCCCAGCGTGGATGAGTACGGCAACGACATCCCGGACGAGTGCGAGACCGACTGCAACAACAACAGCTCCTCCGACTACACCGAGATCCAGCTCAACATGCCCCTGGACATCGACCGCGACCGCATCCTCGATTCGTGCGAGGACTGCGACGTCGACGGGACTCCCGATCTCGCGGATCTGAACGCCGCGCACTTCGTCTGGGTCGCCAGCGGTCAGTCGTCGTCGAGCCTGCGGGCGTTTCATCCCGACACCGGTGTCCGGACGGACATCTCGGACGGCGGATCGGGGGCCCTCGCGGCCTCGGCGCAGGATCTGATCATCGCGCCAGACGGGCGAGTCCTCGTCACCAGCAAGAACGACAACCGCGTGATGCGCTTCGACCTGACGGGTGCGTACCAGGGAAATCTCGTGGCGCCCGGAGCGGGAGGGCTCTCATCGCCCGCGGGGCTGATGCTGAGCCCCGACGGCAGCAAGCTGCTGGTCGCCAGCGCGGGCACCAACTCCGTCCTGGCGTACGACCCGAACACGGGCGCCTCCCTGGGCGCGTTCGTGGCCGCGGGCTCGGGGGGGCTGTCGGCCCCCTTCGGGATGACCTTCGGCCCCAACGGCCTGCTCTACGTGACGAGCGCCACGCATCAGGTCCTCGAGTACGACGGCGATTCCGGCGCCTTCAGGCGCATCTTCGTCAGCGCCGCCGACAACGGCGGCCTCAACCAGCCGCGCGGGATCGCCTTCAAGCACGACGGAAACCTCCTGGTGGCGAGCTTCGGTTCCAACGAAGTGCTCGAGTACGACGGCGTCACCGGGGCCGCGCTGGGGCGCTGGGCGCGCGCCGGGACGCCAACGATCCTCGACCAGAGAAGCCCCTGGGGAATCCGCGTCGCACCCTCAGGCAATGTCTTCGTCGCCCGCACGGGGGCTGCGTTCGGCTCACCGCTCGATGCGGCGGACGATCACGATCATGACGACACCGACATCCTCGACCGCGAGGGGCGGCGTGAGGGGGCCCGACGCGACGCTGACGATCGCGGAAGGCGGCGCGGCAACCTGCACCTGACCAACGCGCAGATCTACGAGTTCGACGGGCGCAACGGGAACTTCCTGCGGACTTACATCGGCGGCAACGACCACGGGCTGACCTTCCCGACCGGCTTCGATTTCGCGCCGGGCTTTGGCACCGACTGCAACGTCAACTACCGCCAGGACGCGTGCGACATCGGCTCGGGGGAGAGCCTCGACGCGGACCTCAACGACGTGCCCGACGAGTGCGAGGCCGACTGCAATGACAACAGCATCCCCGATCCGCTCGATATCATCCCCCATGGGCCGGCCCTCGACTGCAACTTCAACCGTTCCCCCGACGTCTGCGACGTCTCACTGGGCGTCAGCGCCGACTGCACCGGCAACGGGATCCCCGACGAGTGCGAGCCCGACTGCAACGGCAACCTCATCGCCGACTCGTGCGACATCGAAACCGGCGTCGCGGACGACTGCAACAACAACGGCGTGCTCGACGTGTGCGACGTCACGGAGAACTTCGAGTCGAACCACGGCTGGGTCGCCGGTGCCGCAGGGGACACGGCAACCGGCGGCGTCTGGGTACGTGTCGATCCGATCGGGACCACGGCGGCACCGGCCGACGACCACACGCCCGGATCCGGCCGGGCCTGCTTCGTCACGGGGCAGGGCACCATCGATGGCGCCGTCGGGGACGCCGACGTGGATGGCGGCGCCACGACGCTGCGTTCGCCCGCATTCAATCTGCTCGGGATGGACGAGACCGAGATCGGCTACTGGCGGTGGTTCTCCAACCACATCGGTGCGGGCGCGGGACAGGACGTGCTGACCGTCAGCATCTCGAACAACGGCGGGTCAACCTGGACCGTCGTCGAGTCGGTCGGTCCCATGGGCCCGCAGAGATTGGGGGGGTGGTTCCACCATCAGTTCCGCGTGGCCGATTTCGTCGCGCTGACCGCCAATGTCATGGTGCGCTTCATCGCCTCGGACTTCAGCACGGCCTCGACCGTCGAAGCCGCCATCGACGATCTGATGGTCCTGGCGAAGTCCTCGGCCATCCCCGGCGAAGTGCAGAACCTCGTCGTGACCCAGCCAGGGCTGACGAATCTGCAGTGGACTCCTCAGGGCAGCGGTGTACTCTACGATGTCATCGGGGGTGCGGCATCAGGGCTCGTCCCGGACGCGGGGGTCTCGGCGGCGCAATGCCTCGCCAATGGCGCGACAACCGGCCGCTTTGTCGACACCCGCCCCGACCCGGCCGCGGGGCAGACGTATTACTACGATGTCCGCGCCGAGCAGTCCTGCAACCTCGGGACGTACGGCTTCGCCACCTCCGGGGCGGAACGCCTCCCCGTCACCGACTGCCCGTAGGATGTCCGCAGCGCGACCGGCCGTTTCGTGGTAAGAGTCATGTCATCCGAATGGACACAGGACGGGTCCACAGCCCCGCCAAGGAGGTGCCATGTTGTTTCTGCCCGCACTGTTCTCCACGTTGCTCGCCTTCCAACCAGTATTCCAACCTGCCCCAGCGATCCTGCACGGCGTGACGTTGACGGATGAGACGCTCACGATCGAGGTGACTGACTGTGGCTGTACGGACACGGACGACTTTTCGTTCCTGGTGGAGAACGTCCCCCAAGGAACCCGGGAGGTCACCGTACTGCGCCTGACACCGGACTGGTGCGAGGCTGTGCCTCGCCTCGTGCAGTTCCAGTACGATCGGAAGGGCCGGCTTCGGAAGGGCTCGTTCGTCCTGAGGAACGAGCTGCGTCCATTTGATCCATTCAGCAGCGCCGCGTGCAGGGAGGGCTTCTAGAATCCTTCGGGCCATTAGGCCGCCGCCAGGAAAAGGTGGGGCTCGAAGACTCGTAGAAACTCGCGCCAACGCACCACCACATCTCGCGGCGCAAAAACAAAGCGCCCGCTGCACCGTGGTGGAAACGGGCAGCGGGCGCCGCTACACCCTGCGCCCCGTCGTCACCGCGGTCGCTGCCACGGATCCGGACGGGGATCGTTCTCGATCAGCGAACGCGCTGAACTTGCGTCTTGATAGGCTTCTGCACCGCACGGTCACCATCGGGTACAGGCACGCTCCCCGCGGCTGAGAGCGGCGGGTTGTCGCAGCTGCTGATGTGAATCTGGAGGTTGCCACCCGTGATGGTGACGGGATCCACCGTGTCAGGGTCGCCGTCGAGATCCAGGAGAAACACCGTCGATCCCGACGGATCGCCCGGATCGGTGAACACATGGAGGAAGTAGCGGTCGATGTCCTCCCCGTCCTTCGCCCCGTTGCTTCCGGGCTCGTTGCGATCCTCGGCACGGGCAAAGAAGTAAACCAGAGGCTCGTCTCCGGCCTTGTTCCCCTTGATGCCCTGGACCCTCCCGGTCCCCTCGAACTCGATGAAGTTGAAGGGGGTCTCGGGCGATTCCGAACCCGGTTCGATTCCATCAACGTTTCCGCACCGGACGACCTGGATGGCAAACCCCTGGAAGTGGATCTTGTCGCTATGGGCGACGTGGTTCCACTGCCCTCCCTCTCCGGCCGTCGGGCTGCAGCCGGGATTCACGTTCCCACCCAGGGTGTTCAGCGGACCTTTCTGTGCCAGATTGGTCAGGCCCAGAGACGACTCGAACTTCACTCCTCCCCCGGTGAGCCAGCACACTCCCGCCTCGCACAGGGAGCTGCTGATGAGCCAGTCGTTCTCCGAGGACGAATTGTCCTCCGTCGTCGAGAAGGCGAACTCACTCGTGGGCGAAATGATGATGACCGCGTCGAACGGCAATGTGGCCGGGTCGAGGGTCTCTAAAAACGAGTCGGGATCGTCCGGCAGCGAGATCTTGAAGAATCCGGACGAGTCGGTCGCGTCGGAACCGGAGAAGGTCAGGCCGAGATTCTCGACCGTCACGATCACTCCCTTGAGCGGTGTGTCTCCCGAATCGATCACCTCGTTTCCGTTTACATCGCAAAACACCCTGCCATTCGCATGCCATGCGTTGGCGGCACTGACGCTCATGAGCATCACGCCGCACACGAACATGAAGGTGACGACTTT
>Ga0137432_1000469_pt1 | contig 21748 bp, 41 predicted proteins | sample EasRivERMZT820_2_FD_102337 | JGI IMG/M metagenome (GOLD analysis project Ga0137432, IMG submission 102337) | Soil microbial communities from meander-bound floodplain in the East River, Colorado, USA - East River MetaG ERMZT820_2 | ecosystem: Environmental > Terrestrial > Soil > Floodplain ... | reverse complement strand
TCCAGGCCGAGATCAACCTGCAGGTCGGCAAGGCAAACGAGTACCGGCTCGCCACCGAGCGGCGAATCATCGTCCTCGAAGAACGGCACGCCCGCCTCATCGCCGACACGGAAGCGCGGATCGTCGCGCTCGAGCGCGAGCTAGGCGTCCGCGAGCGGCCGCGCAAATGAGCACGTTCGAAGAGCAGCGGCGCTTCCCGCTCGGCATCCCGGTCAATCGCCCGTCCACCCGGCCGACCGATGCCAGGGTGGAGGGTCGCCCCGGCTGGTGGCGCCGGCCCGATGGCACGGTCTACTATCGAGAGCCGGCAGACGACCCCAGCCCTGCCAGGAAAGGAACGTCATGAGCCTCGGTGCCATCCTGCTGATCGTCCTCGTCGTGCTGCTGCTCGCCTCCCTGCCCGGCCTCGGCTCGTGGTCCGCAGGCTGGGGCTACACCCCCGCCGGGATCATCGCCGCGCTGCTGGTGCTTTTGCTCGTGCTCGTGGCCCTCGGCAAACTCTGATCGGGCTGCTACCGTACCGACCCCGCCACCTTCATTCGGAGCAGACCATCATGGGAAAGATTCACGACGCCCTCGCCGACCTCAAGCAGCGCGTCAGCGCCGCGCCGCAAGAACAGCGCGCGAAGATGCAGCTAGACGGCCTGAACTCGGCGCTCGCGCAGGCGATCGCCGACGCCAAGATGGCCGGCCTGTCGTCCGCCCAGGTCGCCACCTTCGAAGCGGTGCAACAGGCGATGGACAGCGACCTCGGTGGCGGCGACCTCTCGCAGCCCGCCGAAGGCCAGCCGACGCATCTCGCGTCGCCGCCCCCGATCCCCGCGCAATAGGGGGGCGAGGGGCGAGGAAAACGCCCCCGCCAGAATGCCCTTTCCCGCCCCCTAGCCGCCCCCCGGTGCGACGCAGGGCGGTTCCCGCTAGTACCCCCCTAGGATTGCCCCCCGTAGGCACCCTTGCGACCCCCTAGGGGTGCCCTAGGCGCCCCCTAGGCGTCGCCTAGGCGCGCCCCGCGCCCTGCCCCCTAGGCGGGGGCCTAGGGCAGATCGATACGCAACGAAACGGCGGGCCAAAAAAAAGGCCCCGCAGCGCACGAAGCGCTGCGGGGCCTTTCAAGCCGGGAAACCGGCACCACTCACAAACAAACAGATTTGCCGACGCCTATTGCGTGTCGTTGGTCCTCAAGCCGCCGCCGCCGCAGCCCATCAGGCCGCAGCCGCCATCCCACCACGGCGGCTCGATCGCCGGGTGATAGCCGACCGTCGTCTCGGCGCTCTGCAAGCTCGCCCCGAACACCAGCGGCACGGAAAGGGCGCCCGTGCAGATGGTGCCCTCGTTGTCGCCGTAGCCGGGCTCGACCTGAAGCAGGCCGGTCGCGTGCTGGCAGGCGTAGGCGTACTTCCGCATCTCGGCCGTCACGTCCCCGCGCGCCGATCTGCCGACGAACACGGTGTCGGTCGAGAAGTACCCCCTGACCGCGTTGAACCAGTTGCCGAGCGTGCAGGTGACGTAGCACTGAACCCCGTAGTTCGGGAACTGCGGCGGACCCATGAAGAGGGGGCCGGGGTTTCCCGAGACGCCGACCCACCCGGTGTCGCACCCGTAGGGACATTCGTCAACGTAGAACTCGGCCGTCTTCTTCGTCGGCGCCGCTGCCGCCTGCGCCTTGGCCTGCACCTCGAACCGCAGCCGGAGCGCCGCCGCTTGCGCGTCGTCGAGACTGAGCGTGCCCGCCATCACCTGTGCATCGAGCGCCTGCAATTGCGCCTGCAACGACGACGCCTGTGCCGTCGTGTCGCCGCCGTCGCCTCCGCCTCCGCACGCAGCGAAGATGGCCGCGCACGCCAAGGCGCTGAGCCGGGCCTTCATGCTGCGCTCCTGAGAGACGCGGGCGCGAACGACTCGGGCAAGCGCTCGAGGACGTAGGTGCCGTCAGCCCCGAGCGTGACGCGCGTCGCCGGGATCGCCGGGTCGTCCTTTCCCTCGGGCTGGATCAGCAGGGCTACCGAGCCGTCGTCGTGCAAGACGGCGCCGACGTGGGCGACGAAGCCGCTCAGTGGCGGCGGGAACATTTCTTTCAGCTTCATGGTCATGGTCCTTCAAAGAGAAGACGCTGAGCCGCAGCGCCCACGGTAGAACTCTCACCTCATGCGTCGACGCGCTTGCGTGTGATGCGCGCGACAGCGAACAGGCCGGCAGCGAACAGCGCCCACGTGCCGGGTTCGGGGATCGGCGCCACCGCCAGCGTGCCGCTGCCGAACGTGCGCCCGTAGTGGTGCTGGTGCGGCGTGTCGAAGCTCAGGCCCGCACCGACAAACGTCCAGACGCCCGGAGGCGCGCCCGAGAGGAGCCCGCTGCCGGTCAGCCCCACGACTTGCCCGCCGCGCACCTCTGCGCCGAACAAGGGGCCGGGAGGCATGCCGAACGAGAACGGCGTGGTGATGCCGTGCTGCTCAAGCGCGAGCTTTAGGTTCGGCTCCGCGCCAGACCAGTCGAAGGCGAACGCGCCATCGCCATCCGGCGCAGTGAGCGTGAGCGTCGCGTGCCAGTCGTTCGTGACGACAAGCGGCGTACCCGGCGCGCACACGGAACCGGGACACTCCCATGCATCGAGGAAATGCGTCTGCGTTCCATCGACGCCGAACGTGTAGGTGGTGACAGCGTGCGCGTGCAAGCTCATCACCGCGAGTGCCGCGGTTGCGGCGAGTCTGTGTAGGTTCATGGTCATGGTCTTTCGTGGTTTGTGGTGGCGCTGAACCGCAGCGCCTACGGTCTTTCGATCAGGTCTAGTTCGATCAAGAACGAACCGAGCGAGCCGTAGCGATCGGCCCGCATCGCTGCCGACACGAGCACTTCTGCCATCGGTGTGAAGTACGCCGTCACGCCGCCCTTGACGTTGCGTTCGGTGTCGCAGTCGGCGGGGTCGCTGATGACGCGATACGACCGGCATGCCGTGGGGCGATGCTCATAGATCGCGCAGTCGCCGTCGTCCTTGAGCATCACGCAGCGCCGGTCGGCATGCGACAACCGTTGGTGAGCGTCGGGATCGATGCCGCCAGCGGCCTGCGTGCGTGCGCGATCCATGTCGATCGCATGACCCGCTGCGCGCGCCGCCGCGACCGCGAGGCGCGCCTCGGGCTCGGACATCACGACTTGTTGATAGCAGCAGGCCGTGCAGCCGCGAGTGCAGCGAACGAGCTTCGCGCCTTCCGGCGTGCGTTCGTCGAGTTCTCGCATCGCCTTGTCGACGCGCCCGTGCATCCACTGTGCGACTTGCTCGGGCGACTCGACCTTCGCGCGGCGCCGAAAGAACTGGACGCGCTGCTCGATGTCTTGCGACGTCTTCTCCGCTGCGCGTTCAGGGTCCGGCTGCTTGCCGACGTGATGGATCAGCACGCGCGTCGCGTACAGCATGCCGGGCTCTGGCTTCGACACGGGTTGCTGGATGCCGCTCATGGCTCGCCTCCCAATTCGAGAACGCGCTGGCGTTCGTGATCTCGTCGCGCACGCCTGCACGACAGCGAATGGATGCCGCCGAGGCACGCGCCGATGACGATCGAGAAGACGAACAGCACGCTCCATTGCCCGCTGAGCGCGGCCGACACGGCGCACGCATAGGCGACGATCATGATGAGTGCGAGCACGAGCCTCATGCCATCCTCCTTTCGGGTGAATCGACAGGCAACAGCGCGCGGTTCTCGCCGTCCACCCGATAGCGGATGCCCGCCGCAGCGAGCAATTCGGATGCGACCTTCCCGCTGCCGAAGCGCGGCGACCCGTGTCGCAACGCAGCCGCAAGGCGATGTCGATGCGCGATGTCGTCGAACACATCACGCGACACGTGCCCGACATCGCGAACCTCGTTGAGTTCGTAGTAATGATCGCGCAGCATCGGCACCAGCACGCCGCCCGTGCGTTTGATCGTCGTCGGCGCGAGCACGGTGTTCTCGCCTACCTCCACCCAGCAGTGGATGAAGGGCACGCGCGACGCGTTGGCGATCACCTCTGCCTCGGCATCGTTCGCCGCGCGCAGCGTGCCGAACGTCAGGATGCCCGCACGCACATCGAGCGCTAGCGCGACGGACCACTGCACGCACGCATTCGACGTACCGCGCGCTTTGTACGCCGTGGCGATGCTCAAGTAGCGAAGCTCGGAGACATGCACGGGCGCGCTCATGCCAACCTCCCGGCGACGAATGCCTTGAACTCCGGTGCGCACGTCGCCGCGTACTTCTGCGCCGCAGCCTTTGATATGAACGTGTGTGCGGACGTCATCAGGCACAGGCGCGGGTCGAAGCCGAGCACGTAGAACTCGCCCGTCAGCAGTTCTTTCTCGCACCGCTGCTCGCCGACAGACTGTCCAGCCAAGTGCGCGGCGACGATCGCATCGGCGATGCGTTCGGACACCGTGCCATGCGATGGCACGGGCGACAGGCGGATCAGCATTGCCGACGTCGCGCGTCGCGCTTCCGCGTAGTTGTTCAAGAGCAGCCGTTCTTCGATGTAGCGGGCGAGGTCGACGCTCGCCATGTCGGCGAGTTCGGTCAGGGTCAGTTCCTTGCTCATTGATTCCTCCCGATGAGCTTGCGGAGATAGAAGACGCCGGGCACTGCGCATGCGCAGACGACGCCCCACACGAGGCAGAGGGTTTGCAGTTGGCTCACAGCGGGCCTCCGTTGAAACGTTCAGCGATAAGCAGACACGCGACGAAGATCGCCGCGCCGATGCACGTCCAACGGACGGCTTTCTCTGCGCGCGCGCTCACGAGACATCCCCCCCGAGCAGCACGGCGAGGCGTCCGCGCGCATCGGCCAGCTTCTCCTGCAAGCCGTCGATCTCGCGCACGCAATCGAGGATGTCTGCCTCGTACGGGCTCAGCACGACCGACGACGGGCGCGCGCCCGGCGGTATCGGCGGGTCGCTCGGCGGTTCGTTCGCATCGCGCAGCGCGATCTCGGCGGTGCCGATCTTGTGCTTGAACGTTTCGATCTCCGCTTGCAAGCGCGATCGACGCGCGGGCGCCTTTGCCGTTGCGAGTGCTTTGACTCTGCGCGTCAGATGCGCGCGCAGTGCGCCGATCTGGCGTTTGTGATTGATCGTGGTCGTGGTCATGGTTTTCCTTCGTGGTGAATGAGGCGTAGACTGCCCCGGTTGGTAATGGTCTGGTTCACGCTTGGTCGCGTGGTCCTTCGGAGCCCCCGATCTGCAATAGCTCGGGGGCTTTCTTTCGCGCTTCGTGCACCTGATCCTTCAGGCCCGGCACGTCATCGAACATGAAGGGCCAGTTCAATCCCGTGCCGGTGTCGAGCACGCATTGGCAGTTCGTGCGATCCGTTTCGCGCTCCCATTCTTCGAGCGTGAACACGCGCCCGAAGTAGTCGCACGCAGCCGGGTCGCTCCACGTCACGTCGATGACGCGGTAGTCCGCGTCGATCGCCCAGCCGTGATGGATCAGCATGCCGAGCGTGCTGCGTGCATAGCCTTCGACGTAGCGCAGCTTGCCGCGCGAACGCTTCACCAGCTTGATCGCGTTGTGGAAGCAAGCCCGTGGCGGTCCCTTCTTGTACCGACGCGGCAACGGTTGCGCGTGGCATTGCTGCCCGGCCGCGAGAAGGTAGCGCTGCATCAACGCGGGGATGCCGATCGATGTCCATTGGCGAACCTCCTCCGCCAACTGATCGCGCATGTTCATCGCCGGCCTCCCTTCGTCGTCGTCGTCGGAGGCAACGGTGCGGCGTCGATCGCGCGGCGCACCCATTCGCTCGCGCCGCCGATGTCCTGCCCCAGCACGATCGCCTTGTCCCACAGCGCCTTGGTCATCCGGACGTGGTGCATCTGCATCGCCTCGCCGGTCGGTGACATCGTGCGCCGCCCCGTGCGCGGGTTCTTTTTCGCTGCGGCCTTCACACGACCCTCCGATCGATCTTGGCCGGCACGTTCTCGACTTCGCCGTCGAGCCAGATCGAGGTCGCGCCGCGCGCGGGGAAGAACACGGCGATGCCGCGCGCGTTCACGCGCGAAGCCGGGATGACGGTGCCGACGAGGCCCTTGAAATCCGGGTTCGCCTTGAGGCCCGCCGCCGTGATGCGGACGGGCTGGTCGATGTCGATGGTCATGGTTTCTCCTTGGTGGTGATGGTGGTTGCAGTGGTTGGTTGCGCGCCGTAGATCGCCACGTAAGCGGCGCGCATCTGCAAGAACGCCTCGTGGCGTGTGATCAGGCCGATGCGAAGCGATTCGGTGATCGGGTAGCAGGCGACCTTGTATTCGCGCAGACGTCGCGCGTCGGATGCACGCGCCGCCATCAATGCCTGCTCCATGTCGAGCCGCCGTCGTGCGAGTGCAGACCGGACGCGATTGCGCGCGTGCTGACGGGCGTGCCCGCCATGATCTGGGCTTTGCGCAGCGCGTTGCGCAATTCGGGCGCCATGTTCGGCGATGACATCAGCGCGCGATACGCGCAGATGTCGCTCAGGCCCTCGCGGTCTTCGGCGCGCCAGCCGTTGAAGGCGACCGCGCCGTTGAGCTTCGAGACGACGATGGTCACCGTGCCGCGACCGATCGACTTCTGCAACTGTTCCAGCGCGGTGAGCATCTTCGCCTTCTGCGCGACCGTGACGTTCGTATTGGTGAAGCAAGGCATGGTCAGGCTCCCAAGTCGAGAACACGCGCCGAGATGAAGCCGGCCTTCCCCGGGCCGGCGTCTGCCCCACGGTCTTCCGTCGCTTCGAGTTCCAGCGCGCGGCCGGCGACGGGCAGCGACAACTGATCTGCGGATTCGAAGTCGCCCGTCAGGTCGAGCACGGCAATGCGCGCGTCGTTCAGCTTCTCCAACTGAAGCCCGTTGACGATGGACGCCGCTGTCTCGCCGGTCTTCTCGACACGTCGCACGATGTCACGCGCGACGGTGCGAACCTCGGCGATCGCCTTCGACACCTTGTCCTGCACGTCCGCGCTCAGCATGCCCGCCATCGCGCGCGCCTCGTTCGCTGCGGCGCGGATCGCCTTCGGGTCGGCGGCTGTCACGCCCTTCTGCATCGCGTCGATGAGATCGCGCACCTCTGCGCCGATCGCGGCCGCTGCCTGCTGGTCGTTATCGGCGACGCGGCCGGTGATCACGTAGACCTCGACGCGCGTGTGCACCGCGTTGACGTTGAACGCGTTCGCGAGTTCGTGCGCCTCTGCGATCGCAGCGGTTAGCTTGTCTTCGTTCGACTGCGGGCACAGCAGCCCGAACGACGACGGGCAGCACGCGGCGGCGACGAGGCTGCGGCACTTGCCGCGCGTCGTGATCGCCGCCTCATGCTCTTCGGCGTCGGTGATCTGGCGCGTCGTTTCCCAACGCGCGCGCCGCTGCTTCTCGCCGACCGAGTGGTCCGCTTCGAGCGTGACCTTCTGATAGGACACGCCGCCGACGACGTTGGTCTTGAGGCTGACGAGCAGGCCGGGGCGGATGATGGATGTCGTGGTCATGGTCTGGTTTCCCTTCTGTGGTTGTGTGGTGAAGATCAGAGGTCGAGCGCGCGCACGTTCGCGGACGCGACGATCGTTTGCCTGTTCGCGGGTCGCGCGCCCGTCGCGCCCCATGCGCGTTGCGCCTTGATGCGATCCGGTTGCGTCTTCGACAACGGCGACGTGCGCTCGGCGGACGCGCGCAGGTCGCTCGTCGTCAGTGCACGCTTGCCGTCTGCGAACGCGACGAACATCGCATCGGGTACGAGCGCGGCGATCTCGCGGCCGGTGAAGCCGTCCGTCGCTGCCACCGTCGCGTTGATGTCGATCAGCGTTTCGTTGCGCCCGTGCTTCGTCAGCGCGGCGCGGATGACCTCGATGCGCTCTGCTGCGCTGGGCAGGTCGATGAAGAACCGCTCGTCGAATCGGCCGAGCAGTTCGGGCGGCAGCTTCGCCACGTCGTTCGCCGTCGCGACGACGAACACGCCGGGCGGGCGCTCTTCCATCCACGTCAGCAGCGTGCCCAGCGCATCTGACGACACGCCGCCATCCGCTGCGCCTTGCCCTGCGCCATCGAGCGCCTTGTCGATCTCGTCGGCCCACAGCACGCACGGCGCGACGGCCTCCGCAGTCTTGAACGCCTTGCGGATGTTCGTCTGGCTCTCGCCGATCCATTTCGATTGCAGCGCGCCCATGTCGAGGCGCAGCAGCGGCATCCCCCAGGCGGCGGCGACCGCCTTCGCGGTCAGCGACTTGCCGCAGCCGGTGACGCCGCCGAGGAAGACGCCCTTCGGGGACGGCAGGCCGTAGTCGCGCGCCTCTTGCGAGAACGCATCGCGACGCTGCACGAGCCATTCCTTCAGGTTCTCAAGACCGCCGACGCCGTCGAGGCCGGCCGGGTGCGGGTCGTGCCATTCGAGCACGCGTTCGCGCGCGATGATCCGCTTCTTCTCGCCCGCGACGATCGTCGGGCAGATCGTGCGCGTCTTGATCAGCGACGCGGAGAACGTCGATTGCACTTCTTCCTCTGACAGGCCGAGCGCGGCGTCGATCGCCTTGTCGCGATTGCCATCGGGCAGCGCGGTCTCGCGCACGTCGGGCGTCAGCCTGTTGAGCGCGTCGTCAAGCAGTTCGGCGACCTCGGTGCGATCGGGCAGCGGCACGTCGATGACGATCGCGTGGCCGGCGAGTTCGGGCGGCACCTCTGCGCTGGGCGTCAAGATGACGATGGCGCGCGCGTTGTCTCGCGCGGTCTGCGGCAGCGTGCGGCACAGCGAACGCAGCGCACGCGACGAGATCGGATCGTTCTTCAGCACGGCCGGCAGGTCGCGCATGATCCAGACGCTGCGCTGCCCGCTGTCGCGGATCGTCGCGAGCACGGTCTCGGGGAGGAACGCGGCCGGGTTCACGGGGCCTTCGATGTTCGAGATCCCGCCCGCGCAGTCCCAGAACATCGGCACGTACTGCGCCGACGTTGCGGCTTCGACGACGATGCGCTCGGCGCGCGCCTCTTCGCGAGTGACGAGCCAGATCAAGGGATTGCGCGCGCGCAGCAGCACGGAGATGTCAGCGGCGCACGCGGCGCCAGCGGTCTTGGTGGTGGTCGTGGTCATGGTCTTTCCTTCGTGGTTGTGGGTGGTGGTGATGCTCTTGAACGGCACACCCGGAACCCCTCGCATGCAGGGGAACCGGCTAGGCGCTCTCTTACTTGTCGCTGTCGTTGTCGGGCTTCGCGACGCGCTGGAACGTCGTGCCGCCCATCGGCGCTTCGATCTCCTCGACGCCCGCCGTACGCAAGAACAGCGCGTTGGCGGCGAGAACGTCTTCGGCGGTCAAGCGATTGGCGACGAGCGCGGCGGCGACCGAGCGCAGCACGCTGTTGACGATCGCGCACGCAACGGTCGACGCTTCGCCCGCTTGCGGCGGGTTGTCGACGAACGGGACGCGCTTCGCAACGCGACCGATCGCTTCGTTGAACTGCGTGCGCTTCTCGGTTGCGCGCTGCGCCGCCGTGACGCGCGGCTTCGTTGCGCGCTTCGCCTTCGCCTTTGCCTTCGCGCCGTTCGTTGCGTCGGTCTTGCCCTTGTTGGGGGTGGCTTCCATGGTCCTAACTCCTTGTGGTTGTTGCCGTCGAGACATTCGCGGCGGCAAAGGCTGGTTGCCCTTGCCGCTGAGTCATGCCAATCGGACGCGACACGTGCCGGGCTTGTTGCCCGCGTGTGCGTGCGCGTGTCGCGCTGTCTTCGCAGCGTCTGCCGGGCTGGTGCCCGTGACGCGGTACTCGTGCACGACATCGCCGACCGTCACGCGCACGACGAACGTGCGCACGACGACGCCGCGATGGGAGCGCACGACGGTCGAACGCTCGACGGGCGGCGCGTCGTCTGCGTCGTCGTCATCGACGTGCACGCCTAGCGCGTCGTCGTGCGACACGCCCGCGCGCCTCTCTGCGTCGCGCACCGCCTGTGCGAATACGGCGGGGCCGAGGTACACGGCGGGCGCACGCATCAGATATGCACCCCGGCCCGCGCGAGGCGCGCGATCTCGAATGCTTCCACATCGTCCGCCATGCGCGACTGAGCAGCGCGTGTCTCCGCCGCGTCCTTCTCGCTCTCGTCGTCGTCCATGTCTTCGTCATCGGCCGTTGCGAGTGCGTGAATGACGCGAATCAGTTCCTTCTCGGCGGTGTAGCGGTCGTCGTTGCTTCCCCGGTGCATTGCCGGCACGAGGGCGAGGGCGACGTTCCTTAGATGCTCTCTGCGAGTGGTCATGTCCTAGTCCTTTCGGTTTGTGATGTGACGCTGGCCCTGATTGGCGGTGCGCAGCGACGTGACGTTGACGGCGAGGCACGACACGACGACGGCGCGCTCATCGCGCACGTCGATGACGTCGCCGCGTTCGATTTCGTGATCGCTGCCGCATCTGCCCGGCGTGCGCGCCACGTTGTCGAGCCGGTAGTGGATGACGAATTGCTGCGACATCAGAAGTCCCCCCGATCGAACGTGCTGCGGACCTTCTTCGCGGCCCGCTTCGTGCGCGTCGCGATCTCGTTCGCGTATGCGGTGCGGAATTCGTGATCGGCTTTCAGGTCGCTGACGCAGATCCATTTGCCGTCGCGTTCGTAGAGCGCATCGATCGGCGCGTCCATGCGGACAGCCTTCGCTTGCTCGCCTTCGATGTAGTACGCGAACGATCCGAGTTGCCGGCCCCAGAGAGCGATGGCGATGTAGTCAGCGGCGTTGGTGGTGGTGGTCGTGGTCTTGGCGATCGCGGCGGTCTTGATGGGAACGATCACGTCGACATCGGCGAGCAACGCGCCGAGTTCGGACGGCACGCGCCGCTCGGGCGAGAACGTGCCGACGCCGCCGTCGTTCACGTGGACGTAAGCGCTGCCCGTCCGCTTGACGTAGATCGTCGCGTTCTTAGCGAACGTGATCTCGTCCGCGCCGTCGTCTTCGAGGAAGACATCGAGCGGGACGATGCCGCGTGCGTGCAGCGCGTCGATGATGATTTGAGTGCGGGTCTTGGTCGTGGTGTTCATGGTCTGGTTCTTTCGTGGTGGTTGTGGTGGCAATGCGATACGTCCTAACGTGTTGATGTCGAGGCGTATCGGAAGGCCACCGGGCCTTCGACGAGATCGCGTGGCGCTGCTGCGTCACACGCGATGGCGTCTTCAATGAGCGCTCCCGCAAACGGTTGCTAGGCGTCGAGATGGACGGTTGCTAGTTGTCGCGGGTGTTCGTGTCTGACGTTCGACCCGATCGCGTGCGCACGTCGCACGAACTCAACGGGGTGGCGTTCTCTCGATCGCCCTGCGCTGTCGCGCAATCCCCGTCTCGGGTCTCTGTGATGGGAGGTCATCTGCCCACCGTGTGCTGTTCGCACCTCGCGCATAACCCGGGACCTAGTCGGGTATCTAAGCGGTCGTCTTGTGTCTAGGAACTAGACAGGACGATTGTCTCATATATGTAGTGACTAGGAAAAGGGTGGTCGGCTAGGGGGGTCGGCCCTATGAGGGATCGCACGCCTAGGGGGCGTCGGGGGCGCCTAGGGCGCCTAGGGGGGGGGCGAACGCGCGCCCTAGGGGTCGCCTAGGGGGGCGCGGGGCGACGCGTTGCACGTCGCCCCGAGAGATCAGGCGACGACGTCGTCGCCCTTCCTGCGCCGGCTCAGGCCGAGCCCGAGCAGGCCTAGGCCAGCGAGCGCCAACGAACCCGGCTCGGGCACGCCGTTCGGCGGATCGTCGCCGGGCGGCGGCGGCGTGTTGCTCATCCAGCCGCTGCCACCGTTCACCAGCCCTTGCGCGTGGATCGCATTCTGGAAGCCGGTCTTGCCGTCCGGACCGCCGACGCTTAGCCCGCTGATCTGCGCGAGCGTAATGCCCATGAAGTCCCACGACAACGTGTCCGTGCCGTCGAAGCGCGGCGGGTTGCTCGACAGGTCAAGGAACCAATCGAAGAACCCGTCACCGTCAGCCTTGTAGGCATCGGGTGAGAACGAGAAGCCGCCGATGCCGATCGTGTCGGTGGCGCCCATCAGGTTCGCCACCGTCACCGCCGCATACGGGTCGATGTTGCCGTACAGCCCGCTGATGAACTCGGTATTCACCATCGTGCCGGTCAGCGTGAAGTGCACGCCGCCGGCAATCGCCGTCGTCTCCAACGTGCCGCAGCCGGTCGCCTGATTCGCGCACTCGACACCGCCGCTGAACTCGTTCGCGAACCCGACGATGCCAGCGCTCGCGCCACCACCCCCCGCGAGGGCGAAGACAGCGACCGCGATCTGAGCCAATTTCCTCATGACGTTCTCCTTCGCTACCAAGACGGCAGCGGTATAGGCCCGACAGGCCCATACCGCAACCCCTCATTCGCGCACGCGCCACGACACGGCTTTGACGGGCGCGAGTCGATGCCCCGGCACGATCCATCCGTTCGATAGCCGGTAGTTCTCGTCATCCCACAGCCGCTCGTCGATCGTCGCCTCGAAGTCCTCGTGCTCCGGGCCGGTCACGCGCACGAGATCGCCGGGCTTGAAGCGATACGACACGAGCGGGTTGCCGCTCGTGCTGCGCCATGTGTCGCGCGCCGACTTCCAGCCGGCGACAAGGGCCTGCCACAGCGCGTTCATGGGTAGAGTTGAGCAGCTTGGTTGAACGCGCCGACGTCGATGGCAATCGACCCGGGCGGCGGTGGTGGCAAATCGTCGTCGTCGAATACGGTCGCCTGCTTCTTCGCCACGCCGGCTGGCGGCACGAGTTCGCATTCGATGTCGGTCCCCTTCGTGTACGCGACGGCGAGTTTGCCGTACGTGTCGCCGTCGACGCCGGTGCACTGCACCCGGAAGCGCACGATCAGCGAGCCGCCTTCGACGCACTCGAAGGAGAACTTGTTGACCTTGCAGTCATGCAGCACGACAGGCGCGTCGTCGATGCTGAGCGTCAGCATGTATCCCTGAAGGTCTCGCTTGTGATGCAGCGGCGCGAGATCGGGAAAGCGCACGTGCGGCAGATCGGACACGGGCAGCGAGAGTTCGCCCTGCGCTGCGTCGCTCGGCGTGGTCTTCGCCTTCTCGTACAGCGCCGCCTTGAGGCCCGCGTCGAACATCGCGAGCATGTTGTTGTGCCCGTTCAACTGAATGCCGATGTCAGCGCTCGGGACGTTCTCGTCGCCGTGCGTCTCCGACCTCACGTTGTGACTCGTGATGCGGATGCGCGTGCCCTCTGCGAGAAGGAATGTCGGTCGCTTGCTCATTTTGCGTTTGCTCCAGTTTGGTTGCGGGGTCAAAACAGCGAGGCTTGCCTTGGCGTGGCGGCGTTGCTCTCGCGACGATTGCGCTTCGCCCACGCGAGCAGCGTCGCGCGCCAATCCGGCCACGGCGTTGCGCGCGCCTGCGTGAGCAGCACGCGCGCCATGTGCCGCTTCCATTCGCGCTCGGTCATCGACAACGCTCCGCCGGCCAGCCGAGCGAGAGCGCGAGCCACGGCATCTGCATCGAGACGACGTCGCCGCTCAGCAAGTACACGCGGGCGATCCCGCCGTAGTCGTGCACGGCCAGCACGCGTTCGCCGTGGCGATCGTGATGCGGCTGGCACGTGCTCGGCTGGTTCACCCACATGCGTTGCGGCAGGTTGCCGGCGCGCGCGTCCGTCTTCGGCGTTTCTGCCGGGTGCCACGTCGAGACTCCGTATGGCATCGTCATGGTTCGTCCTTCCCTTCAGCGCTCGCGCGACGAGCAAAGGCTCGCGCTGCGAGCGAACCGAAATTGATTACGAAGTCGCGCCCGAGCAGCGCAAGCAGCGCGCGCTCGACGATGTCGACGCGAACGATGGCGCCCGCCGCCACGGCGTCGACGACATCCTGCGCTGTCTCGTATCCGCCGAACGGTTTGTCGTTCATAGCAGCAGCGCGCTCTCGTTGACCTTGCGCAGCGTCGCGAGCACGGCCTGCATCAGCGCGATCTGCTCGCGCGCCTGCTTCTCGGTCATCTTGTTCGCCTCGACGCGACGCGGGTAGACGTGTTCGCGAAAACGTAGCTCGCGTTCGACGCACGCGATCTGGGCATCGATGTCCGTCATCAGCGGAAGATTCATCTCTGCCCCTCTGCCGGCATGTGGTCGGGCAGGAACTCGAAGGACGAGTCCGACCCTTCGCCGTACTCCACTTCGAATCGAAACACTTTCCACTCGTCGTTGCGAAAGACGATCGTGCCGCACATGCCGAGCCCTTTCGAGTTCGGCCCCGCGAACAATCGCACGTGCGTGTGGTCGCCCGCCTCGTGATACCTGAATCGGAACAGCATCAACGCCCCCACGCCTGTTTCCAGAACATCGATAGCTGTTCGTGCGTCTCGGGCGACAACACGCCGCGCGCCTCGTCGAGCACCAGCGCCGCGACCTCGCCGTCCGCCGCCGTCTTGATCTGTTCCGCGAACTTCGCATATTGCGCATCGTCGAACAGCCCGCCGCCTGTGGCGCCGGGCTGTTCTTCGTTCGCCGCCGCACCCGGCCTCGCCGTTTGCGTCGGCTCGGCAGAAGGCGGGGGCGCCGCGCTGGCGCCCGGCTTGCCCGCCTTCCCCGCTTTCTTCGTCTTCGCCGCGTTGCGCACCGCTTCGAGCCGTTCGCTCTTGACCTCTGCGGGCGGGATGTCGAACCAGTCCTGCGGCGCGGACATGTCGTCGCGCAACGATGCGTACACGCGCTTCAGCGACACGACCTGCGCGGGCGAGATCGCTTCCATGCGGCGCTGAATGCGCTTCTCGATGTGCTCTTTCGTCACGCCGAAGTCGGCGAACGTCGCGAGCAATCGCGCGATGCCTTCCGGCGACGTGTCCGCCTTCGTGCTCAGCGTCGTCGCTGCTTGCAGCATCGCCGCCTCGATCACGTCGCCGGGTATCTGCGCAAGGATCACGGCGCGCTTGCGGCGCTGCGATTGATTCGAAGATAGCTCGTAGATGTCGCGCTCGTCCTTCAACGCATAGCCGCCCGACTTCGTGTCGCGCCAATGCCGCACGATGAACTGGATCGCCGACCGGCTGTTGCTCTCGTAGTCGATGCAATACGCCTCGCATTCGGACACGCCGACGCCGTCCGGTCCCTTGTGACGGCTGACTTCGCGCCACCCGGCAGACATGTTGCCCCAGCATTGCGCCATCGCTTCCGCTGCACGAATGCTCGGGCCGGTGATCGCGCTGCCGCCGCGCGCGAATTCATACGTCGCCTGCTCTGCGAGCGTCGGTCGCGTGAACGCGTTCAGGATCTTGTCGGCCGCTCGAATCTGATCGCGAGGGAAGCGTTTCGCTGCCATCACCATCGACAGCACCTCGCTCGCCTCGCGCGCCTGCATCTGCATCGAGCCGGTCGCGCGCTCGCCCTCCGCGCTCTTGCCGAACGGGTTGAAGTTCTGCACGTCGTCATCGCGCGTGCGCGTGATGATCTCGCCGCTGTCGGCGTCGATCTGTTCGCCGCTGTTGTTGCTCATGGTCTTAGTTCCTTCTGATTGAAAAAAAAATGCAGGACGAGCACCGTGCCCGTCCTGCTTCAACGCCTGCAATGCAGGGCACTGCCGGGCGATTCGCCGCCCAGCCGTGCCGCGCCTGCCCGACGATGCCCACCCGAGCGTTGCTCGGCCCAACCACGTTGCACGGGGCCAAGCCTGCCTCGCTTTGCGCTGCCGACCCATGCCGGGCCGAACGGTGCGCTGCTGGTCCCAGCACGGCGTAGCCGTGCCTGCGACGACATGCCATTTCTGGCCTTGCCCTCCCTTGCCCCGCGATGTGCCGCCGTGCCTGCCCAGCCGAGTCGTGAACGACCCAGCCGAGCCTTGCCGCGCAAGCCCCAACGCTGCGGTGTCATGCCTGCCCAGCACAGCCGAAGCCGATCCGGGCCGGGCCCTGCCTAGGCGTGTCGAACCGTGCCCTGCCTGCCGTGCCATGCCTTGCCCGGCCTGTCCATGCCTTGACGTGCAAAGCCTGTCCACGCCTGCCGGCCCTGACCGTGCCTGTCCCAACATCGCGCCGCCAGTCCTAGCCGCGCCTGCCCACCATGCGTCGATCGGACATGCCCCGCCCGTCGATGCGAAGCCGCGCCTGCCAAGTCGTGCATTGACGCGCCATTCGCTGCCAAGCCCAGCCTTGCCTTGAAGCGCAGGGCCGCGCCTGCCACGCCAAGCCTTGACTCGCCACGCTCTGCCCCGACCTCCATGCTCGGTCGTGCCAGTCCTCGCCTGCCTCGCCTGCTCGCGTCGCGCCGCGCCGCGCCCCGCCGTGACGTACCCCGCCGCGCCCGGCCTTCCAGCGCCTAGCCTGATCAGGTCACGCCTGCCTTGCCGTCCCGCGCAGTGCCGAGCCACGTCGAACCTAGCCCCGGCTTGCCGCGCCTGCCTTGCGTTTCGCCCGGAGCCGTTGCCGGAAGTCCGAGCACAACTCGCGTGCTTCATGCTGCGCGCGAGCCCTTGTCGCCGCTGACCGCGATGCGATCGCGCACGCCCTCGGCATCGACGATCACTGTGCGGAGCACGTCGCCGTAGCCGAGCGCTGCGATCTGATCGTTCGCTCGTCGCAGCAGCGCGAGCGCGCGATCGATCTCCTGCACTGCGACCTCGCGCGACAGATCGGCGTCGGACAAGCAGCGCGTGATCGACACCATGCCTTGCTCGTCCGACTTCGATCTCGGGTCGCGGCAATAGATCACTGCCGACACCGTGCGCGTCGTCGTCCTGATCTCGACCTTGAAACGCGCGATCAGTTCGCGTGCCTGCTGCAATCGAAACTGCTCGGCCGCGATGTTGTCTTCCCACGTGAAGAACGAATGCAGCGGGCTCGCGGGGTTGCGTGCGTCTTCGAGCACACCGGACGGCGTGAACGTCCCGTCGTTCTCCAGCGCACGCATGCGCGCGACGGCGATCTCGGCTTCGGTCGTGTTCGGCAGCGTGCGCACGTTCGACGCCGACTTGCGTTTGCGCGCGCTCATGCGACCGCCTTCATGCCGCGACGGCGCACCTCTGCCTCGTACCACGACAGCAGCTCGGCCGTGTCGTCGTCGTAGGCGGTGTGCGCTTCCATCGCATCGATCTGCGCTTTGCGCCCGCCCGTCGCGACGATGCGTTTGAACTCGGGGTCGTTCTTGCCTGTCTCGCACATGCGGAACGAACCGAAGCTGCCCGACCCTTTTTCCTGCCGCCACTCGCACACGCCAGCGTACCGGCCGGCTGCGTGCACGAGGTTTGCAACCGACGTGGCGTTCAGCGTCGGCGTCGGGAACGTGATCGTCAACACGCACGCCCACTCGGGGATGATCACGCGCGTCCGCACGTCTGGCGTGCGTTTCATGTCGGCCATGCGGACCATGCTCATGTGCAGTTTCGGAGTGCCCCACAGCGGCGTGCGGTCCCACGACACGGAGAGCAGTCGACCGATCTGCGTTTTCTTTGCGCCGGGGATGTCGAGCGCCGCGGTCATCAGCGACTTCTTGAACGCGGTCGGCAGCACGGCGAGCAGCGTCGGCGCGTCCTTGTCGCGCATGACGTAGGCCGCTTCGTTGAACTCTTGTACCGGGTCGTGCTTGAGCGATGCCTCCTTCGTCGCGGTGGTCTTCTTCTTCGCGGGCAGCAGCAGTTCGCGCCACGACTTCTTCGCAAACTGATTCATGATCAGCGGCGACGTGCCGACGATATGCACGTCGAACGTCTGCTCGTTGATTCGCGTGATGACGATCTCGCCGCCGTCGTCGGCTTTCGTTGCCGGGGTTTTCTTGGCTGTTGCCATGGTCTGGTCCTTCTCTCCGTTGTTGACGCTGAACCGCAGCGCTGCCGGTCAAACTCTTTCCGCCTCTCGTGCCACCCACGCGGGCATCTGCAATAGCTGGATGCCGTCTTGCAAGCGCGGCCACGTGTTCGTTGCGAGGCACTTCGCATAGAGGTCGAGCAATTCGCGGTACTCGCGTCGGCCTAGCTCGAGCCATTCCTCGGGCAGCATGTAGGCGGCGGCGGCGAACGGGTATCGTTCTTCGACAGCGATGAAGCAGAAGCCGACGACCGGGTAGCCGCTCGCTGCCTCGTAGCCGATCGAATACATCGCCGCTTGCCGCGCGTAGCTCATGCGCGCGACTTGCACCGCGAACTCGCGCGCGCTGACGTCGCCGTATCCCTTGAGGTCGAGCAGGATCGACAGCCTGCCCCGCTTGCCGGTGGGCGAGCGCCAGTCAGGCCGGCATCTGCATCGCACGCCCGTGACGGGGTCGATCCAATACGCGCTGACCTCTGCCTGGCCATCGCTCATCAGCGCCGCCACGTCGGGCAGCGCGCGGATCGAAGCCGCCTGCGCCATCGCCACGTCGCGCTGCTCGGGCGTGATCAGCGTGACGCCGTAGCCGAGTTGCTTGCGTACCGCCTTGGCCCAGTCTTTCCACTCGACGAGGCGCTTGTCGTTGATCGGGCCGACCTTGTACCGGCTCGCGAATTCACCGGGCTCCAACGCCGCGCAATGCATCAGGTTGCCGTCGACGTGAGATCGCTTGTCTTCGGGCGGCGGTCGATTCGGGTCCAGATGCAACGCGTGGAAGTGCGCGGGCGATCTGCGCATGTCGTTCAGCCCGCTGTTGGAAATGGCACTACGGTCGGCATGGTAAACGTCGATCGGCAGCGAGCGCACGATGCCCAATGGCTGGGCCTTGGTCTGGGGTCTCGTCACTTTTTTGGTCGGTAGGGATTTCGGGTCGGATGAAAAATGTATACGATCCAACCCCTCCCCCAACCCTTTTTTTTGACCCCTAGGCCCAACCCCTAGGCGACCCCCCATGAACGAACTGCAACGCGTTCGAGACGTGCTCACGCGCTATAACCTCAGTCGCATCTGCGAGAAGACCGGCATTGCTCGAATGACGCTCATGCGCATACGCGACGGCGAGTCATCGCCGACTTTCGAGATGCACGACAAGATCATGCGCGTCGTGATCGACGACGCCGTGGCGGCGAGCACCGCGCGACGCAGGCATATTCCGACGATCAAAGCAGCCTGAAGGCCGTGAAAGCCGACGCGGCTCGCGAGCCGCCGTACCCGCCGACGACGCGGGCAAAAGGTTGGCGTTTCGAACTCGATTGCGCACGCATACGCGCGTCCGACACGTGGATGCTCGCGCCGCCCGAGTTGCGGCCGTGGCTGCTGATGGTGTGGATGACCGCGTGGCAGCAATCGCCGTGCGGCACGTTGCCGAACGACGATGCGCTGATCGCCGCGCACATCGGCATGCCGCGCGCGCAATTCGCGGCGTCGCGTGACGTGCTGTTGCGTCGTTGGTGGCTCGCGTCGGACGATCGCCTCTACCACCCGGTGCTCACCGAGCACGTGCAGTACATGCTCGCTGGGCGGCAGAGCGTGACGGACCGCGTCAACGCGTACCGGGAACGCAAAGCGGCAGAGAAGGCCGCCGCAGACGCTAGAAACGATACAGATGGTGGGGCGTCTGACGGGTCAGAAAGGTCAGAGACGGAGGGCGACGGTAACGCCCCTGTAACGCGTTACCAACACGTTGGTAACGCTCTAGACCAGACCAGACCAGACCAGACCAGACCAGAAAGTAAGAGACCTAAGAGACAGCATCCTGCGGATGCTCGTCATCTGCCCGAGGCAGATCACGCGTCAGGCGAACCCGGCGATGACCCCCAACGACAACTCGAAGGCGTCGCGGCAGCGAACGGCGTCGACGTGTATCGCGTGCCGTCGTGCCCGTACGAGCAGATCCTCGCCGCGTTTCACGAGACGTTGCCGGTGCTGCCGGCCATCGTCGTCTTCGAGCAGAGCCGCAAAGGGCCGCTGCGCGCGCGTTGGGTGGAAGTCTGCGCAGCGGAGCATTTCGATCGCGCGGCGGGGCTCGCGTGGTTCAAGCAGTTTTTCGAGATCGTGTCGCGTTCGTCTTTCCTCACCGGACGATCGCGAAAGTGGAAGGCGTCGTTCGACTGGCTCATGAAGCCGACGAACTTCGCCAAGGTGATCGAGGGCAACTACAGGAACAACGGACCATGACCAACGGAAACAAGCGGTACAGCACCGCAGTGACGACGCAGACGAACGAGAGCGAGAGCGATCGAATCCCGCCGTACCTGCCGTGCCTCGAATGTCGGCATCCGACGTTGCGCGCGATCCTTGCGCAGCACGGCGGTCGGTGCACGCCGTGCTATGACGCGTATTGCCGCAGCGGCCCGTGCGGCAGCGGCGATTCGATGCGACCGCTGACGCACGCGGACAAGCTCGCGATCCTGTCGCGCCTGCATGGCCTGTCGCGCTCGATCGCCGCCAGCAACGCGGCCGACCCGAAGGGATGGGCGCGACGATTGATCGAACGTGCCGAAGCAGGCGAGCAGGTGTCGCCGTCGTCGCTGCGCATGGCACGTGCAGCGCTGCCGGCGCGACCCGCGCAGCCGGACATCGAATCCGGCTGGGAGTAGCATTCCGAGCCGTGGACGGTTTTGACGTGGAGCGGCGAGCATGGGACCGGACGACGACGAAGACGACGACGACACCGGCGACGCGATCGCGGCGAACCTCGGCGTGCTGGCCGAACTCACCGGCGACGCAGACGAAGACGACGACGCGACGACGGGCGAATCGCCGATCGGCGTGTGAGGCGAACGACGATGCCCGACGTCATCGCGTTCACGATCCTCGGCCAGCCGTGCTCGAAGGCGAACAGCCGGCAGATCGTGCTCATCGGCGGCAAGCCGAAGCCGATCAAGTCGAAGGACGCCCTCGCCTACGAGCGCGATTCGCTGCGTCAGATCCCGGTCGCCGCGCGGCTTCGCCTCGAAGGCCCGGTGCGCGTCACGTTGCGACTGTGGTACGAGAGCGAGCGCAGCGACCTCGACGAGTCGATCGTGCTCGACGTGATGCAGGATCGCTTCGTCAAGCACGGCGACGAGCGCGTGCTCGTGCAGGCCGGCGTGTACCGCAACGATCGACAGGTGCGCGAGAAGCACGTCTACCACGGCATCTCGGCGCGCAACCCGCGCGCCGAAATCAGCGTCGAAGCGATGGTCATGCAGCAGACGGAACTCGACGTCGCGGCAGAGGAGATTTTCTGATGACGACCACGCAAAGCCATGTCGAGGTCAACGTCGCGCTGTGTCGCGCTCTCGGCATCGAGGACGTCGGCAACATCAAGCGCGTGGAGATCGTGCTGGACCCGGCGGCGTACCCGCTCGTGCACGTCACGCGGATGGTTCGCAGCGCGGAAGGCATGAAGACGCTGACGAGCGCGTTCGACCTCGTGCCGCACGACTGAATCGCGCGCCCATGTCCGCTGTCCTGGACGAAGCGCCATCGGCCGTCGTCGTCGTCGATGCGGCGTCGCCGCCGCAGATCGTGTGCAAGCCGATCGAATCGCTGCGGCTCAACCCGCGCAACACGCGCACGCACAGCGCAGCGCAATTGCAGCAGATCAAGGCGTCGCTCATCGAGTTCGGCTGGACCAATCCGGCGCTCGAGGACGCGGATGGCATCGTCGCCGGTCACGGCCGCATCACCGCGGCGAAGCAGCTGTACGAGGAATTCGGCATCACGATCGCGTTCCCGAACGGCGCGGAGATTCCGTTCGGGCACGTGCCGACGTTGTGGTGCGAAGGGTGGTCGGAGGAAAAGCGGCGAGCGTATGCGGTCGTGGACAACCAGCTTGCGCTCAACGCGGGATGGGACGACGCGCTGCTGTCCGAGGAAGTCAAAGCGCTGCTTGCGGCCGAGTTCGATGTCGGCCTGCTCGGGTTTCCCGATAACACGCTCACCGTGCTGTCCGGCGGCTGGGTCGAGCCGCCATC
>Ga0137432_1000462_pt1 | contig 22007 bp, 19 predicted proteins | sample EasRivERMZT820_2_FD_102337 | JGI IMG/M metagenome (GOLD analysis project Ga0137432, IMG submission 102337) | Soil microbial communities from meander-bound floodplain in the East River, Colorado, USA - East River MetaG ERMZT820_2 | ecosystem: Environmental > Terrestrial > Soil > Floodplain ... | reverse complement strand
GTCAAGGCCCTGAACGCGAACGCGGCGACGTATCTCGCGGCGGTCGTGATGATGGAATTGATCGGCGTGTTCGGCGACGAAGACGTGCCGGAGGACGCCGCGGAGAGCGATCGGCCGACCGCGATCCCGCCACGCCGCGGCATTCATAACGCGCCCTATCCGAACACGCCCTGGGCGCGTTCGACGATTCCGCCGATCTCGCCGGTCGTCATTCACAGTGGAACCTACGTCGGCAACGGCACCGTAACGGAGCTGGTGTTTCGGTGCCCGGTTGGATGGATATGGGTTCGGCCGGTGGGCCCGGCGCTCGCGGCGATCGGATCGAACTGGTGGTCGTCGATGGTGCAAGGGCACATCCTCGGCGGCAACGGCGCGAGTGGTGCGTTCCCGAATGGCGTGATGATCGATCCGTCGTTCGTGCCGGTGGACGCTGAAGACGAGCAGGAACAGCGCACCGTGTTTCGGATCAGCGGCGCCGATTTATCGACCAACCAAAACGCCGTCACGTATCAATACGTGGCCTTCATGGACCCCGGCTCGCGCTATCACTTGAACGGCGCCTATTCCAACCGGAACAATGCCTTCCCCGCGCCCGGTAAGTTGATGAACCTGATTCACCCGACGTTTTTGGCGGAGTGGGGCTTCTTTCAACATGAAGCGACGGGCTCGGGCGGCGCGACGTTTACGCGCATCGGCAAAGGTCCGGGGCACGCGGCCGATACCGCGCAGAATATGCAAGTCGCCGAAGATCCGATCGGCGCGACGTTCGGCGCGGGCACGCTCCGGTCGCGGGCCTTAGTGCAGGGCGTGACAAATGAAGTGAGCTGGCCGTATTCGCTCTGGCGCGACGACGATCAGAGTAGCGACCCGAACAAGCACAACGTCGTCAAGGTTGGCACCTACGTAGGCGACGGCTCGGCGACGCGATCGGTTGCGTTCGCGACTTCAGGCAAACGGCCCTTGTTCGCGATCGTGATGCGCGCGAACGGCATCTCGTATTACCGCGATCCGGGGCACCTCACGAACACGTCGCACAATATGTCCGGCAACACGCCGGTGACAGACGCGATCACGGGCGGCGGCATCGACACGATCATCGTGAGCACGGCGCTAAACGCGAACGGCGTCACGTATAACTATTTCATCCTGATCGGCAGCGCGACCGCGGGCAACGGTGGCTGGTCGATCGACGGCGAGTTCTCCGTGGTCGAGCCGGACTCCCCGGAGGACGGCGATTACGACGACCCCGAGGAGTCGGACCCCGACGACCCCGATGATCCCGTGGACCCCGATCCTGATCCGGGCCCTGACGACGACGATGATTGCGACGCGGGCGAGGTCTGCGTGGCGGCGACGACACGCATCGTCAACGAGGCACTTCTCGAGTTGGGCTCAACAAAGATTCTGACGAACTATTGCACGCAGGACACGATCGAGGCGCAGACCGCGCGCATCCTTTACGAGCCGAGCGTGCGCGCGGTGCTCCATGCGTTCCCCTGGCCGTTCGCGACGAAGTATGCGGCGCTCGCGTTGACGGCGACGCAACCAACGAACGAAGACTTCGATTTCGCCTATCGACAGCCGGTCGATTGCGTCTTCGAGCGGCGAATCTCGATCGCGCGCGGGCCTGGCGTCGATCCGAAGGGCCCGCCGTTCGAGTTATCGAGCGACAGCTCGGGCGGAGTGATTTTCACGAACGAGCCGAACCCGGTCCTCGAGTACACGATGCGCCCGCCGTGCGTGGCGTTCACGGGCGACGCGCTGTTCCGCGAGGCGCTGAAGTGGCACCTTGCGGCGGCGATGGCGCCCCCGGTGACACGGATGGCCGACAAGGCGAAGTTTTGCCGCGAGCAGTTCGAGATCTGTATCGATCGCGCGAACGCGATCATCCGGCCCGACGATCCGGGCTTGCGTGTGACCCCGGCGTGGCAGGCGACGGACGCCGCGTGTATGACGGCGAACATCTCCGTCGTGAACCTCGCGCTCCTTCGCATCGGTGCGAACACGATCGCGAACCTCACCACGGATCAAAGTCGTGAAGCGGTGTCGGCGAACCTGATCTTCGAGCATGAGCTGCGCGCGACGCTGCGCGATTTCCCGTGGAAGTTTGCGAAGCGTTATAACGATGCCCTGGTGCTCGTCGGCGGAACGGATACCGTCCCCGTCAACCCGGACTGGCAGTATGCGTATCGGCTCCCGGCCGATTACGTGATGGTGCGACGTTTGCCGACGACGGGCACGGGCCGATCGTTCGAGGCGGAGCCGAAGACCTTCGAGGTCGGCACGGATGCAACGGGCGCGCTGTTGTTTACCGGCGAGGTCGATCCCAATCTTGAATACACCGCGCGGATCGCGTGTGTGGTGACGCGCGCCGATGACCTGTTCCGGGATGCCCTGGCGTGGCGCCTGGCGGCGTCGCTGGCGCCGAGTCTCGCGCAGATCGACCCGGAGCACCCCGAGCAACGCGGACGCGGCCCGGAGCATCGCCCGGACCCGGAACAGCGGATCAGCCACAAGCCGAATAAAGCGGCCATGCGGGAGCGCGCCGCCCGTAACGCCTTCGTGATGTATCTCCGGGCGATCGAGAAGGCGCGCGTTCAGGACGCCAACGAAGCCGATCCCGAGCCGGACGGCGATGCAGAGTGGATTCGAGGACGGGCCTAACCGATGCCGATGGACCGCCCCGAAAGCGTGATCCAGCGCGGGTTCTCCGGTGGAGAGCTGGCGCCCGTGATGCACGCGCGCGCCGACAGCCCGCGGTATGTCGATGGGCTTAGGACGTGTCGGAACTTTCTCGTTCTCAGGCACGGCGCGGTCGCGAACCGTCCGGGGTTCGCCTTCGTGAATGAATGCAAGACGACAAGCTCGAACGTGCGGCTTCGCCGGTTCGTTCACTCGACGCCGAACGAAAGCATCCTCGTTGAAGTGGGGGTGAGCTATTTTCGGTTCTACAAAAACGGCGCGCTGATTACCCTGGCAGGCGCGGCGACGGCGTGGAGCGCGGTGACGAACTACGTCCCCGGCGATCTCGTGTCCGAGGGCGGCGTCAATTACTACGCGAAGGCCGCGAGCTTGAATCAGGTCCCGCCGAATGCGACCTTCTGGCATCCCCTCACGGGCTTGATCTATGAAGTGCCGCATACCTACACAACGGCCGGGCTGATCGGCGGGTGGGAACAAAGCGGCAACGTCATCACGATCACGCATCGGCTCCACGATCCGCGCGAGCTGGTTTACTTCAGCGATACGAATTGGGTGCTCCGCCTGGCGGAGACGGTTCCGGCGACGGCGGCGCCGACAACGCTCGCGCTCGTGGCCGGAGGGGCGGGAACGGTGCAAGTCGCCTATGTGGTCACTGCCGCGGGCCTGGGCACGTTTGAAGAGTCGCTGGTGTCGAACGTCGCGAGTGACAGCACGACGGCGACGCCGACCGACGCGGCGCCGAACGTGCTCACCTGGGATGCCCCAACCGATCCGGTCGAGGAGCATTACGTTTACAAGGACCTGGGCGAGAACGGCGTCTTCGGGTTCATCGGCACGGCCCGCGGCGCCGAGGAGTTCCGCGATACCGGGCTGACGCCGGATTACAACATCACGCCGCCACTCGACCGGACGCCGTTCATCAATGCGGACACGCGCCCGCACGTCGCGACGCACTATCAGCAGCGGCGGTTCTACGGCGGGAGCAACGCGACGCCCGACGCGGCGCACGGCTCGCGGATCGGGTTCGTGAACAATTTCGGGATCAGCTCGCCGCTACAGGACGATGACTCGATCTCGTTCCGCATCATCGGGTATCAGCAGCAGACGATCCGACACATGCGCGGCCTGAAGCAATTGCTCGTCTTCACGGACGGCGGTATTCATTCGGTGGGCGCCCCGAAAGTGCCGTTGTCGCCGTCGAACATCCCGGCCGATCAGGAAACCTATGCAGGTGTCGACGCCGACGTGCCGCCCGTCGTGATCGGCACGACGGCGGTTTATCTGCAAAGCCGCGGCTCGATCGTGCGCGACGTCCGGTTCGATCAAGAGGTCGAGGGGTTGAACGGCCGCGATCTGACGCTGTTCGCGTCGCACCTGTTCGACGGCCGGACGATCGAATGCATGGACTACGCGGAAACGCCGCACTCGATCGTGTGGTGCGTCCGAAGCGACGGCGTGCTTCTCGGGCTGACCTACGTTCGAGAGATGGATGTGTGGGGGTGGCATCGACACGACACGAGCGGCGACTTCGAGCAGGTTTGCACGATCCCTGAAGTGGACGGCGACGCGGTGTATTGCGTGGTGCGTCGCACGATCGAGGGCGCATCGGCGCGCTACATCGAACGCCTGGCGAAGCGCGAGATTGTGACGGCCGACTTCGACGAGGAGTGCTTCTTCGTCGATAGCGGCTTGAGCTACAGCGGCGCCCCGGCCGACACGTTCGCCGGGCTCGATCATCTCGAAGGCGAAGACGTGGTCGCGGTCGGCGACGGCTCCGCGGTGATGGTCGACGGCGAGCTGGCGACGTTCACCGTCACGGGCGGCGCCGTCACGCTCCCGGCTGAATTCTCGAACGTGCATATCGGTCTGCCGATCGTGGCCGATTTCGAGACGTTGGATCTCGACGTGCAAGGCTCGGCGATCCGCGACAAGAAGAAGCGCGTCGGGTCGGTGGTGATTCTGGTCGATAAGTCGAGCCGATCGTTTTTGTCGGGCCCGGACACGGCGAGCCTGACCCGTTATGAGCTGGGCACGTTCGAGGCGATCGCCGACGAACACACGGGACAGATCGAGGTGGGTCTTTCGACAAGCTGGAACGAGCACGGGCGCGTGTTCATTCGGCAAACCGACCCGCTACCGCTTACAATCCTGGGCATCCTGCCGAACGCGCTCACAGAGGGGTAAACGCGATGAAGCTCTCGAATATGAAAATGGACCCGCCGAAGCCGGAAACGGCGCCCGCGGAAACGCTTATGAGCGATCGGCCGATCTATCCCTACGGCCTGCAAGTGCGGCTCGACGAGGATTCCCTCGACAAGCTCGGGATCGCCGAGCTGCCGAAGGTCGGCGGCGAATTGCTCCTGACCGCGAAGGTCACAGTCACGAGCGTGTCGAGCAACGAACATCAGACCGAAGGCAAGCGCGGCAAACACAAGCATCGCAACGTCGAACTTCAGATCACCGATATGGGGCTCGGCGACGTGCCCGCCGAGAAGGACGCGGCGTCGGAGCTTTACGCGGCGAAGGCGTAGACCGATGGCAGGCTTCACAATGGCCGGTCTCGCGCTCGCGCTCGCGGCGGGCGGCACGGCGATCCAGACGGTCGGCACGATCAAGGCAGGCAACGCGGCGAAGCGCGCCGGGCTGGCGCAGCAGCGCGCCGCGGAAGACCAGGGCGATCTCGGCGACTATAACGCCGCGGTCGCGGACCTGAAGGCCGAAGATGCGATCGCGCGCGGAGTCGAGGAGGAGCAACGCTTCCGCACAAAGGTTCGCGGCGCGATCGGATCGCAGCGCGCGGGCTTTGCCGCGTCGAACATCGATGTCAATTTCGGGAGCGCGGTCGATGTGCAAGCCGACGCGGCGATGCTCGGCGAGCTGGACGCGCTCACGATTCGGTCGAACGCCGCGCGCGAAGCCTGGGGGTTCAAGGTGGAAGGCGAGAACTTTCGGCGCGGCGGGCAGATCGCGCGGATGGAGGGTGCGAGCTTCGCCGCGGCCGGGCGCGCGGGGCAAACCGCGTCACGCTGGCAGGCGGGCGCGAGCCTGGTCGGGACCGCGGGGTCGCTCCTCGAAGCGAAATACGGATTCGGAGGCCGGGGCTAATGCCACTTGTTGAGCGTCGCCAGCGTGAAGTCTCGACGGCGCCGCTTCCCGGCGTGCGGAAGACGGCCGCGGCGACGGCCGTGTCCGAGGGCGCGAACGTCGAAGCCGCGAAGGTCGGGATCGGTCAATCGATCGCGGGCCTGGGCGCGACGGTCGGCCGCATGGGCGCGCAGAAGTTCGCGGAGATCCAGCAACAGGCGCGCAACCGCGCCGACAGTGTGGCGATCCTCGAAGCCGAGCGGAAGATCGGCGAGTGGGAAAACAAACGGCTTTACGACCCGGAGACGGGCGCGCTCAACGTGCGCGGCAAAGAGGCGATGGCCCTGCCGGATACGTTGGCGAATGAATTCGCGACGCTGACCGGCGAGATCGAGAAGGGGCTCGGCTCCGATCGGCAACGCGACGCCTTCAACCGCGTGAAGACTTCCCGCGGGATGGGGCTTGATTTGACGATTCAGCGTCACGTCTTCGGCGAAATGAATCGCTATGAAGCCGAGGAGCTGAAGGCGACGGTAGAGAACGCGCAGCAATCCGCGATTGCGAACGCGCTCGATCCGGCCCGTGTCGGCGTCGAACTGGATCGCGCGGTCGGGGCTATCAAGACACATGCCCCGCGGCTGGGCCTGGGCCCGGAAGCGATCGAAAAGCAGGTCGCCGCCGTCACGTCGTCAACCCACGTCGGCGTGATCGAACGGCTCCTTTCGACCGATCGCGACAAGGCCGCGAAGGCGTATTTCGAGGAGACGCGCGGGCAGATCAACGGCGACGCGATCGCGAAAGTGGAGCGGGCGATCGATGAGGGGTCGCTTCGTGGCGAGTCGCAACGCGCGGCCGACGAGATCATTCTCGCCGGGGGCACGTTGACGGAACAGCGCGCGAAGGTGCGTGCGATCGAAGATCCCAAACTTCGCGACGCAGTGCAGACCCGGATCGAGCACGAAGCCGCGGTGCGCGAGCGTGAGGAGCGCGAGGCCGAAGAAGCGACGCTGCAGGGCGCTTACAACATCGTCGATAAAACGGGCAACGTGAACAGCATCCCGTCGCCGACGTGGAGCGGGCTCACGGGCGGCGCGCGGTCGGCGCTTCGCAACTACGCCGAGCACATCGCCCGCGGCGTGCCGGTAAAGACGGACCTTCCGACCTTCTACGGGTTGATGAAGAAGGCGGGCGACGACCCCGCGGCGTTCGTGACGGAGAACCTTCTGCAGTATCGTCACAAGCTCGACGAGGTGGAGTTCAAGCAACTGGCGGGCTTGCAGCTCTCGATCCGATCGGGCAATACGAAGGCCGCGGAGAAGGACCTGGCCGGGTTCCGCACGAACGCACAGATCCTCGACGACTCGCTGCGCCAATACGGCATCCAACCGGACGGCAAGGAGCAAACCGATCAGGAGAAGGTCGCGATCGCGCAGCTTCGCCGGATGCTCGATCAGCGGGTCGAGGCGCAGAGCGCGCTCACGGGCAAGAAGCCGACGAACGTCGATATTCAGCAGGCCGTCGACGATCTGCTTTCGGCATCGGCGGAAGTGCGGCAACAAGGCACCTGGGGCGGGCTGTTCTCGGCGGCGCCGTTCTTCGACACGACGACGACGAAGCGGCTCATTGATATGCAGCCCGGCGACGTGCCCGAGCAGTTCCGCGCGCAGATCGTCGCGACGCTGCAAAAAGCGCGGCGTCCGGTCAGTGAGACGACGATCCTCGATATGTATCTCGAAGCGCGGGCCCGCGGCCTGATCAAGTAATGGCGATCAATCCGTTCGACGAGACGCTTCGCACGCTGGACGAAGAACAGCAGGGGACCGCCCCGTCGAATCCGTTCGAGGAGGTCATTCGCCAGCAGGACACGGCGCGCGAGCAAGGGCTGCGATCGTCGGCGAAGGCCGTCGAGGAGCAAACGCCGGATCGCGCGGCCGAAGTCGCGCGCCTGGCGCAAGGCACGGGCATCGCCCCGGCCGTCGTCGAGCGGAACTTCGATCAGATCAAGAAGCGCGCGGCGTTCGAGAATACGCCGTTTCAGAAGATCCTGGCGGAGACGCCGAAGCTCGCGGAGTTCATCAGCGAACCGGCGAACCTCGCGATCGTGAAGGATGATCTCGAACAGCTCGGCGCGATCGAATGGTTGCTGACGGCGCCGAGCCGATCGTTCGCGCGCGGGATGCACCAGATCGAAGTCGCGCAATTGCGATCGGCGAGCCTGGCCCGCGAGCTGACTCAACACGAACACGATCGGTTGAGTTCGGCGCGGTATCACATGAAGGCGGGCGGGAAGCTCGGCGTCGGCGATTCATGGTTCCGCGGCGCGGTGTCGGGCGCGTCGGCGCAATTGCCGATCCTATTCGGCGCGGTCCTCAAGGGCGCCGAGCGCGCGATCCCCGCGGGCGTGGCGGCGGGCACGGCGGGCGCGATGGCGGGCAGCGTCGGCGGGGTGACGGCGATCCCGGCCGGGGCGCTGACCTTCACGGCGGGCGCGACGGCGGGCATGATCGCGGGCGGCGCGGAATTCGGGTTTCAGCTCGAAGCCGGGCTCGCGCTCGATGAATTCCTCGACTACACCGACGAACTTCAGCAACCGATCGACCCGAACGCGGCGAAGGCCGCGGCGATCGGCGTCGGCGTGTTGAATGCCGGGCTCGAAGTCGTCGGCCTGGGCGTCCTGGCGCGCTCGATCCCTGGCTTGAACAAGCTGGTCGGGCCCGCGGCGCGTGATGCCGTAAAGACGGCGCTCCGGTCGCCTACAGCCCGCGCGGCGCTCGCGGAGGCCGGGGCCCTGTTCGCGGGCACCGTGGCAAAGGAAACGGCCGTAGAGGTCGCCCAGCGGGCCGTGACCATCATCGCCGGGCAGGCCGGGAAAGCGGCGAGCGGGCAGGAATTCAAACCGTTGGAGGTCGGCGAGGTAGTGTCCGATCTTGGACACGAGGCCCTGGGCGCCCTTCAGAGCTTCGCCGTCCTCAGCCTGCCCGGACCTACGTTGCACTTCGCCCGCGACGCCCAGCGGGCCGCAGAGGCGGCAAAGAACGTCGATTTCTTCAAGGCCCTGGGCGGCGCCGTCGAGGGCTCGAAGACGCTGGGCCGAATGCCCGAAGCTCTCCGGTCGTTCGTCGAGCGCGCGACCAAAGATGGGCCGATTGAGACGGTCTACGCGCCGATCGACACGTTCACGACGTATTGGCAGGACAAGGGGATCGACCCGGCCGAGATCGCCCGCGAGCTGACCGGCGATCGGACGGCATACGAGCAGGCGCTTCGCACGGGTGAGGACCTGGCGATCCCGACCGCGGCGTATGCGGTGAAGATCGCCGGGAACGAGCATAACGCTTACTTCTCGAACGAGGTTCGACTCGGGCCCGATCAAATGAACGCGCGGGAAGCCGCGGTGTTCATCGAAGAACAGAAGGCGGCGGCGGCGCTCGCGACGACCGAAGCCGGAGCCGTGGAAGTGTCAGAGACGGCGCCGATCCGCGAGGCGCTTCTGCAACAGCTCGAAGCCGCGGGCGTGGAGCGCACGACGGCCGCGGCGTATGTCGATCTGTATGAATCGACGTTCGCGAACCTGGGCGAGCGCGCGGGCGTCGATCCCGTGGCCCTGTTCGAGCAATACGGCCTGCAGATCGATCGGCCGCTTCGGGGCGCGACGCCGCGCGCCGAGCAGACCGGAGGGCAGAAGGCGATCGCCGGGCTCGCGCTCGAACGTGTCGAGGAGGGGGCCGCGGTGCGCGGGACCCCGGCCGACGTGCCCGAGAACGCGGTCGCGCAACAGCTCGAAGCCGAGCGCACGGCCGCGCCGATCGAGCTACCGGGCCCGGAGTATGAGGAGCTTCGCGACTTCCTCGAAATGAATCCGCAGCTCGACGCGAAGACGATGGGCCCGAAGGACCTGTTAGAGATCGGGCTCGCGACGCTGTTCCTCAACGGCTCGCCCTACACGGCCGCGGAGGTCGATGCTCAATTGAACGCCGCGGCCGAGGGCGCCGCGAACCGGGGCGAGCAGAAGCGCGCCATTCTGCGCTGGCTCCGATCGGTCGATCCCGCGCGGGTCGAGGTCGAAGCCGGAGTTCTTGACAAGAAGGCGCCCGACGCGCAGACTACCGAAAGGACTGAAGATGCCATCGAAGACCGGGGCGCCGAACCTCGCCAGAGTCGCGTCGCTGATCAAACGCGGAGCCCTGCCGGGAACCGCGTTGCGGCAAGCGATCCGGGAAGCGGAAAGCGCGCAGGCGCCAAAGCCGAAAAGCATCTCGCCCGAGTCTTCCAGGCGATCCTCGACTCCGCCCAGCAACTCGACCCCAACGTAAACGCCGACGAGCTGAAGGCGGAGTTCGATTACCGCGTGATGCTCCTGATGGATCAACAGATCCTCGCGGCCGAGAGCGGCTACGCACCGCACAACGTCTTACGCGCGATCGCGACCTACGGCGGGATCTCGCTCGGCGAAAAGGCGGAGCGCGCATCAGAGATCCGGCAGATGTTCGGCGGCAAGATGCCCGCGTTCGGCGCGGTGGCGGGCGTGCGCGGCGTGTTCCGCACGCCGAAATACTCGTCGAAGGCGGGCAGTCTCAAGGGCCACGGCGCCGATCAGATGTTCGAGACATTGCGCGCCGATCCCGAGTTCGCGTGGATTGAATCGATCGATATGATGCTCGATCAGATCGACGAAGCCATGCGGCACGGCGCCGACAAGATCGACGCGAGCGCGCTCCCTGGGACCGAAGAACTTCGCGACGTGAACATTCGGCGCGAGGCGAAATGGTGGGATCGCCCGTGGCGTCCGATGGACTTGCTTCAGGACGAGATCAACGAGAGCGACGTCGCGGGCGCCGAAGGCGATACGTCTTTCGACGTGACGGAGTTTGATCAGAGCCTGTTCGACGAGTTCGACGCGCTCGAAGAACCGACCGGCGACACGCTCGCAACCGGCGAGCAGCAGCCACGGCTCCCTGGCGAGGCGGGCGCGGTGCGCGAGCAGGAGGTCGCGACGCCGGAGGTCGCCGATCTGCCGTTCTCGTTGACGGCGCCGACCGGGAAGCCGAGCCGGAAGAAAACGAACGCCGGGCAGACAACCCTCTTCCAAGGCGACGAACTAACGCGCGAGTCGGTGCGCGCATGGGCCGCGGATATTCAGGCGCTCGCGGGCCCGGACTTGTCGTCGTTCGTGGTGAATCTGACGCTGACCGGCGATATCTCGCTCGACTCGATCATCGTGTCGCGCGGCGCGCAACGGGCGGGCCTGGGCTCGAAGGTGCTCCGGCAATTGACGCGGTTCGCCGATATGAACGGACGCCGGTTGATCTTGACGCCGGGCCAGCGCGATCCGATCCACGGCACCACGTCGCGCGATCGCCTGGTGCGGTTCTACAAGCGATTCGGGTTCGTCGAGAACAAAGGCCGGAACGCGGATCTCAGTATCTCGGCGGGCATGTTGCGCGAGCCGACCGCAGAGTTCGCCCTGATGGCGCCGCGGGCCGACGAGCGCGCGATCCCGGTCGAGCAAGGACCGTCGCCCGAATACCTGGCCGTGAAGGCGGAAGCCGATCGGGTGTCTCGCGAGTTCGCCGACGCGACGCGCCGCTATCGCGCGCAGGAAATCGGGGACGCCGAATATCTGGCCGCGCGTGAGGCGAACACGGCCGCGCAGGCCGACTTCGATCTAGCCTTCAACGCCGAGCAGGAGCGCAGCTTCGGGCAGGACCCGCCGACGACGAAGCCCGGCAACCGGCGCGGCGCGATCCGGTTCGGACCCGAGCGGCAATTTACGATCTCGCTTCTCGAACGCGCGGACCTTTCGACGTTCATTCACGAAACCGGCCACTTCTATCTCGAAGTGTTCGGCGATCTTGTCGATGCGCTCCGCGGCCGTGAGGACCTGAGCGCGCAGCAACGGCAAGCGGTCGCGGACTATGACGCGCTCTTGAAATGGTTCGGCGTCGAGAACCGCGAAGCGATCGGCGTGGCGCACCATGAGCAGTTCGCGCGCGGCTTCGAGGCTTACCTGATGGAAGGCCGGGCTCCGAGCCCGCAGCTCCGGGCCGCGTTCGCCCGGTTCCGCGCGTGGCTGGTCGGCATCTATCGATCGTTCAAGGGGCTTCGGGTCGAGCTATCCGACGACGTGCGTCGCGTCCTCGATCGCCTGGTCGCCAGCGACGCGGCGATCGCGCGAGCCGAGCAGGAAGCCAGCGTAACGCCGATGTTCACAACGGCCGAAGCCGCGGGCATGGGTCCGGCCGAGTTCGAGCTATACCGGCGCACGGTCGCCGATGCGTCGAACGCGGCGCGTGAATCCCTCGAAGTCCAACTGCTCGCCGAAGTGGCGCGCGAGCAGGAGACGGCATGGAAGACCCAGCGCGCCGAGCTGCGCGACGCCGTGGCCGCGGAAACGCACGCGATGCCGGTCTACCTGGCGATCGCGGCGATGCAACGCGGCAAGAACCCGGACGGGTCGAACCTGATCGAAGGGCTCGAAACGCCGCCCCTGAAGTTGTCGCGGAAGCTCCTCGTCGATCGGTTCGGCGCCGATCGCCTGAAGCGGCTCCCGCGGCCGTTCATTTACTCGAAGGACGGCGGGATGGACCCGACCATCGTCGCGGGGATGTATGGGTTCTCGTCGGCCGATGAGTTCCTGAAGGCCGTCGAAGAAGCCGAGCCGATGGAGGCGCGGATCGAGCGCGAGACGGATCGCCGGATGATCGAAGATCACGGGTCGATCCTTCTCGACGGCACACTTCAAGAGAAGGCGGAGGCCGCGGTCGCGAACGAGCATCGGGAGGAGATCATCCGCGCCGAGCTGCGCGCCCTGGGCGTCCGGCGTCGCGACGTGGCGCCGTTCGTGCGGGCCGGGCAGCAGGCCGTCGCCGCCGAGCGCGCCGAGCGCGATTACGAGCGGCGATGGTTCGAGGCGGAAGCCCGTTTGCGGATCGCCATCGCCGAAGGCCGGAAGCAAGTCGAGATCGATGCACTCCGCGCCGAAGTATCGAGCCTGAAGGCACAGGCCCGCGGGGGCGCCGCCACGATCAACGCGGCGATCCCGCCCGCCGACGCGGTGCGCGAAGCGGCCCGGCAGCGAATCGCGGGCACGAAGGTTCGCGACCTTCGGCCGGATGTGTTTTGGAGCGCGGCCCGGCGCGCGGGGCAGAAGGCCGTCGACGCCGCGGCTCGCCAGCAGTTCGAGGCCGCGATCGTCGCGAAGCAGCAGGAGTTGATCAATCTCGCGCTGTTCAAAGAGGCGACGCGGGTCAAGGCGGAGATCGACGCGCGCGTTCAAAAGGCGATCGATCTGTCGCGTCCGGCCGCGCGGAAACGGCTCGGGCTCGCGGGCGAAAGCTACCTCGATCAAGTCGACGCCATCCTCGATCGGTATGACTTCGCGCGGGCATCCGGCCGCGTGCTCGACCGGCGCGAATCCTTGCGGCAATGGGTGAGCGCGCTTCAGGCCGAAGGCTTGCCGGTCGAGATCCCCGACGACATCGTGGACGATGCGCGGCGCATCCACTATCGCGAGCTGACCGTCGACGAGCTGATCGGAATCGCCGACGCGCTCGACCACATCGTTCACCTGGCGCGGCTGAAGAACAAGCTCCTCAAATCGGAGGCGGCGCGCGAGCTGCACGCCACGGTGACGGCGCTCGTCGATTCGATCCGCGAGCACTTCACGGGCAAGCGCGCGCCGACGATCGAGACGCGGCTCCCGTCACACGCGACGGCGCGGGCGATGGCGGGCTTCTTCGCGTCGCACCGTAAGCTGGCGAGCCTGGCCCGCGAGCTGGACGGGTTCAGGGATGGCGGGCCGTTTTGGGAAGCCATCATTCGGCCGATCAACGCCGCGGCCGATCGCGAAGCAGCGATGAACGCAGAGGCGACAAAGGGGCTCGGCGAGATCGTACAAGCGGCTTACCCTGGCCGCGAGCGCGTGCGGCTCTACGAAAAGGTTCACATTCCCGCGATCGGATCGAGCCTGTCGCGGATGGGCCGCGTGATGGTCGCGCTGAATTGGGGCAACGAAGGCAACCGGCAACGCATCCGCGGCGGCTACGGCTGGAACGATGTGCAGGTAACGGCGATCCTCGACACGCTCGACGAGCGCGATTGGAAATTCGTTCAGGGCGTGTGGACGTTCATCGATCAGTATTGGCCGGAGATCGAGGCGAAGCAGAAGCGCGTAACCGGCGTCGCGCCCGCGAAGGTCGAGGCGATCGCGGTGAAGACACGGTTCGGCGAATTCCGCGGCGGTTACTTCCCGATCAAATACGACGATCGGCAATCGGCGCAGGCGGGCGCCCATTTGGATCTCGAAGCCGGGACCCTTCAGAAGCAGGCGGCATACGTGCGCGCGACGACGAAGCGCGGCCACACGGAGGCGCGCGTCGCGAAAGTCACGCTCCCGGTTCGGCTCGACTTCGGCGTTCTCTTCGAGCATGTGCAACAGGTGATCCACGATCTGAGTCATCACGAAATGTTGATCGACGTGGGGCGCGTGCTCGGGCACCGCGAGGTCCAGAAAGCGATTTACGACACTTACGGCGACGTGGTGTATCGCCAGTTCAAGGATGGTCTTCGCGACGTCGCCTTCGGCCAAGTGCCCGCGGTGACAGCGTTCGAGAAGGGGATCAACCATCTCCGATCCGGCGCGACGATCGCCGGGCTCGGGTGGAACCTCACAACGGCGATGCTTCAGCCCCTCGGGCTCACACAGTCGATGGTGCGGATCGGGCCGAAGTGGGTCGGCCGCGGCCTGATGCGATTCATCCGCGACGCGGCATCGATGGAGAATTCGGTAAGGTTCATCACGGAGCGGTCGGAGTTCATGCGCCTTCGAGGGCTCACGCAGCAGCGCGAGATCAACGAGATCCGAAACGCGGTCGGCGTGAATACGGGCAAGCTCTCGGGGTGGGTCGACGACGTGCTCAAGACGACAACGCTTAATCAGGTCAGTCGGCAGGGCGTCGCCGATTCGTTCTTCTTCCTGATCCAGCAAATGCAGCGCGTCGCCGACGTGCCGACGTGGCTCGGGCAATACGAGAAGTCGATGGCCGCGGGCGAGACGGAAGCTCGCGCGGTCGCGCTCGCGGATCAGGCCGTGCTCGATTCACAAGGCGGCGGGCAAGTGAAGGACCTGGCGGGCGTGCAACGCGGCGGGCCGTTGCTGAAGCTGTGGACGAATTTCTATTCGTTCTTCAATACGACGTATAACCTCACGGTCGAATCGACGCGGCGAACGAAGTTCTCGAAGCCGGGGCAAGTCGGGCGCCTGGCCGTCGATTATCTGCTTCTCTACACGATCCCGGCGTCGCTGGGCTACGCGCTCCGCGAGGCACTGAAACCCGGCGACGACGACGAGTCACTTCTCGAGGGTCTAATCCGCGAGAACCTGGGGTATCTCATGGGGACCGTGCTCGGGCTCCGCGAGTTGTCGGGCACGGTGCAGGGTTACTTCGGTTACGAAGGCCCCGCGGGCGCGCGCGCGTTCGCGACGGCCGCGCGCCTGGTGAAGCAAGTCGAGCAGGGCGAAGCCGACGCGGCGTTCTGGCGGGCGCTGAATGACCTGGCCGGGATCTTGTTCCACTATCCGAGCGGGCAGACGAAGCGCACGATCGAAGGAATCGCGGCAATCGCGGACGGCACCACGTCGAACCCCGGCGCCGTCATAGTCGGGGCGCCGAAGGAAACGCAGTAGACTGAGGGCCGTCAATATGCCGAGCACGCCGGAAATGCTTCTACTGATCGGGGCGATCTTTACGGGGATCGTGAGCGTGATCAATGCGCTGAAAAATCGGCGAGTCGAGGATGGGGTCGAGGCCGTGAGGCGCACGACCGCGGTCATCGAGGGACACGTCAACAGCGCGTCGACGGCCGCGAAGGGCCGCGAAGAAGCCGCGCGCAAAGAGATCGAGGTGCTGACCGCAACCATCGCCGATCTGAAGGCGACGGCGGTTGCGCTCGCGACGGCCGCGGCGGGAATGCCGAAGAGGCCAACACACTAGAGCGCGTCATGCGACGAGTAAACACCCAAGCCCCCCGGCGAAGGCGGAAACGAGTGGCGCGAAGAGATCCTAATTCGCAGGAGCGAACGACAGATTTTCAGAACGTGACCTTCACGACAAAGGCCGTCGTGGGGTTGGTCTTGTTCACGGCGTCACTCGTGGCCGGGCAGCAAATCAGCTCGAACAGTCTCCGCGGTGATATCCAGCGCATCGAAGCCAAGATCGACGCGAAGGAAACGATCGAAGCGCGCGACGAGCTGGCGAGACAGCGGGAGGCGGCGGCGGAGAAGAAAATCGTCGATGATCGCGCCGCGGCGATCGAGAAGAACGTCGAGCGTATCGAGCGGGAGTATAAACTTCGGGACTTTGAGATCACGGCGCAGCTAGAAAGGAAAACCCCATGAACGGTCAAGCCTGTTGCTTTTACGGCGTCTGTTGCCCGCCCGGTTCCGAGGAACAGATCGACGCCATCGTCGCCGAAATGGCGAAGGACGCCGAGCGCGGCGGCGTGAAGTTCAACCGGGGCGACGCCCGTTATTACGTGGCCTGGTTGGTGAATCGAGCCACGATCGCGCCGAAGTCGTTCGGCAAAGTCATCAACGATCTAAGCGAGCTGAAGGCGGGCAAGTGATCGAGCTGGTCGTTCGGTCGATCATCCCGGCCGCGCTCTCGATGCTCCCGCCCGCGATGGATTCGTCGAACGCGCGGGCGATGCTTGTCGCGACCGGCTTGCAGGAGTCGAAGTTCCTCGAACGGCGCCAGATCGTCAAGGGGGGCAAAAAGGGCCCGGCCGCGGGGCTGTGGCAGTTCGAGCAGGGCGGCGCCGTGCGCGGGGTGCTCGAACACAAGCGGACACGGGAGCACGCGCTCGCGATCTTGCGGGAACTGCGTTACCACAAGGCCGGGCGGGTCATCACGTCGTCGGCAATCGTCCACGCGAAGATCGAAGATAACGACGTGCTCGCGTGCGTGTTCGCGCGCTTGCTGTTATGGACCCTGCCCGGTCGGCTCCCGACGCGCAACGAGCGCGATCTCGGCTGGGCGCAATACCTCAACGCCTGGCGTCCTGGGAGGCCGCACCCGGATACCTGGGGCGCGTATTTCGATGAAGCGTGGCAACGTGTCGATCAGGAAGAGGAGCGCGAACCGTGAGTAAGAAAATTGTCGAGGACGTGAGTCGAGAGAACCCCGATCTTCTGCCGACGAATCTCGGGAGCACCTGTTACCGGCATACGGTGCTCCTTGTCGAAAAGCTCCGGGCGCTCGGGCACGATGCTTACCTGATGTGCAAGAGCCCCGGCGAGGGGCAATACACGCCGCCCGGCTTCGTGTCGCGGCCGGTGCGCGGGCTCGACGGCAAGCTTTATGTTTGCTCGGGCGTGTCGCACGATGCGATTTGGTGCGACCGAAAACAGTTCGACACGCTGGCGTCGGCGAACGAGCACGATCGGCCGATCTACCGAAAACAGCAGGAGCCGTTCTGGTCGTTCAATCCGGCCGATGGGCCGCGGATCGTTGCGTCGCCCGCGTGGAACGAGATCGCGGCCGAGCACTGGCGCAACAATAACCCGCCCTTCGTGGAAACATCGGGCCCGCCGATCCCTGGGCCTGGCGTGCCGCAACCGCCGTCGTCGATCGTGTTCCCGAGTTACGGCGAGCTGGGCGACGATGCGTTCTTTCGGCAAATGATCGGCGTCCCGTTGCAGGCCGACATGGCACACGCGGGCGAGGCGCTGAACGATGGATCGTCGGTCTGGTTTTCGCGCGCGACGTATTTGCTTCTGGTCGCGAAGATGCGCGAGAAGATGCTGGGAGGCCCGGCCATCGATCCGAACGCGATCGTTCGCGACGTGCGCGAGGAATGGCGCGCGGTCCTGAAGCTGAACCATCCGGGCCTGGAATTCCCGCCGTTCTGATACCCTGGCCCGCATGGCAAAGAAACCGAATCCGCAAGACGTGACGCTCCGCAACGCGCGGGCGTCACGTCGTCGGGACGAAGCTCTCGCGGCGCGCATCACGGCGCTAGAGAAACGGATCGCGAAACTCGAAAAGGAGCGGCGACGATGAACCCGATGTATATGAAGATTCTGCTCAGCCTGATCCGGCAAGCGATGAAGGCGGGCGGGTTGACCGGCGTCGCGATCGGTGACGACACGATCACGCAAGCGATCAGCGGAGCGATCGCGCTCGCCGGGTTCCTTTGGTCGCTCTGGAAAACTTACAAAGAGCAGCAGAAGCTGGTGGTCGCCGCGGCGGCTGGGGCGCCGATCAGTCTCGATCGTGTCGATCAGATGGTGAAGGCCGGGCAAGCCCCGTCCGTGACTACGCCGACGAACGAAGTCCCGCAACTGAAGCGCGCGAGCGATGGCTGACGATCAAGCGACGCCGATCGCCGACTCGTTGCGTCGCCGCCATACGGACGCGATCGCCGACGTGCGCGCAGGCAAGCCCGCGGCGTTCACAGTCGGCGCCTACACGGACGGGCGCACGGTGCGCGGCGAGCTGACCATCGATCGCAAATGGTCGAACGGATGGGGCCTGACGGCCTACGCGCGGGCCTGGTGGAACGACGTGGCCGTGACGCCGGTTGCGGCGAATCCCTCGAAGTTCGGCGGCGAGGTCGGCGTCGAGGGGCGTTACGACTTCCCGCCGAAATCGTGACTTCTTGACAAGAAGTAAGCCGGTCGCGTAACCTCTCGATCGGCAGCGGGACTGCAAGTCGCCCGCGGTCGGGTGTTGCTTGCGCGCCAGCGCGAGCTGGGAGGCCCCCGGCCGTAGGTTGCCGCGGGTCCCGTTGCCTTTCGATTATGACGAAGCGAACGATCGAACACACGCCATCCGAAGCCCGAACGATCGAGAGGTTCAAGATCGACTCCTCGAATATCAGCAGCGTCGGTTACGCGGAGGATCGCCGCGTCCTCGCGATTCAATTCCTGCACTCTGGACTCGTGTTGCATTATTACGACGTGCCCGCCGAGGTCTTCGAGGACTTCGGGAAGGCGACGTCGCGCGGCGCGTTCTACGCGCGCAACATCCGCGGGAAGTTCACGGCCAAGCCCATGAGCGGGCTCTGCCCGAAGTGCGCGGCCTGGGGCTACATCGGCGAGCGGTGCGAGGATTGCGGGACGGCGACGATTCGCGAAGTCGATCGGACGCATAAGCCTTGATGCACGTAACGGCCGCGCGGTCGGCGTGGCGGAGGGAATGATGGCGAAGAAGATCGGCCGGGCGTCGATGTTCGGCGATTTGCGCGACGGGCGACGCATTCAGGGGGTGATCTCGAAGGCGGGCGCCCGCGCATTCGATCAGGCGCGAAAGCGGCTGAGCGTGATCGCGTTCGCGGCGATCGGTTGGCGCGGGCCCGTGAGCGACGCCGCGGTGATCGATTACCTGGCCCGCGGCTCAGACGCGACGGTGAAGTTTTTCGAGAAGAAAGGAAAATGAAACGGGCCCGGCGCTGAAGGACGCCGAGCCCGCGGGGTAACGCGCTACCGACCCAATGAGTCCGTAGCTTACCTCAGAAGGTGAATCCATGACAAAGAAGGCGAAGCGGCGAGCCCCCGCGCGGGCTCCGAAGAAGTCGTCGTCGACGGCGCTCGCGCGCCGTGCCGACGTGGCGGCGATCGCGGTAGACGACCCGAACGGTTTGCTCTCGCCGATCGCGCAACAGCTCGGCGAGATCGCCCACACTGGCGGGATCGGCATCAAGCCGATCCGGTTGACGAAGGCCGAAGAGAAGATCATCGCGCGCAAGGTCAACCGCGACGAATTGCTCGTTCACCCGAAGGGCTTCATCTATCTTCCACACCCGGTGTATACGCGCTGGCTTGATCAAGCCTTCGGCCGCGGCGGGTGGGCCGTAGTCCCGTCCGGTAAGCCGTCGAAGGTCGAGAACCTAATCATCATCCCCCACATTCTTTACGTGAAGGGCATCCCGGTTGCCTTCGCGTTCGGCGGCGCAGAGTATCAGGAAAAGAACCGACAGCAGACTTACGACGATGTGCTCGAATCGACGACCGCGTATGCTCTACGCCGGTTGTGCAAGCGGTTCGGGATGGCGCTCGAATTGTGGGACAAAAAATACATGCGGGCGTTTCTCGCCGAGCGCGCGATCCAAGTGGACACCGACAAGGGTCGGCAGTGGCGGCTGAAAGACGACGAGCCGTTGCCGGGCGAACGCCGCGGCCCGACGCCCGCGCGCTCGAACGTGAAGCAGGGCGAGGTCGTCGAGGAGCGCGCGGCCGGGAGCGACGGGAGCGCGAACGACACGATCGCGCCCGAGCAGCAGCGAAGGCTCGTCTCGATTTGGCGAAAGGCCGGGCGCGCGGATGCCGACGTGCTCCTCTGGCTTCAGAAGCGATATCGGATCGGCGCGACGGCCAGTATCAAACGCAAGGACTACACCGCGATCGAGCGCGCTCTGACGGCGCGCGGAGCATTGGCCCTGCCGGGCGATGGAGAGTAACCGATGGACAAAACGACGGGACAGACCCTCGAATTCAACGCCGAGAATCTGGAGCGCATGAAACACGTTCAACGTGAGGTCACGAAGTCGATCCTTCCGTATCGGGAAAACACGGAGGCCGCGCTCGTGGTGCTCGCCCTGGTCGGCGCGGTGAAGATTCTCCTCGACCTGTATAACCCGCAAGCGCGGGCCGAGTTGGTCGAAGTGATCGTCGCGTTCTTGGCGAACGATCGCCGGGCGACGCCGACCATCGTCGATGCGGAGTCGAAGGGGTTTCTCTCGCGGTTCCTGACGCACTGATCATGCTGAAGCCCGTCGAGTTCCGTTTCGATCACGTCGAGCACGAATACAGCGTCGGCGGGCGCGTGATCCCGAACGTAACCGGGATGCTGCAAAAGGTCGGCCCGCCTGGCTCGGCGAAGCCGTGGGTCGATCCGACCTACTACACGGACGCGGTTCGCGAGCGCGGGCGCGCGGTGCATCAGCTCACGGCGGAATACGATCTCGGCGCGCTCGACGTGTCGCGCCTGGTGTCGAAGTATCGCGGCTACGTCCTGGCGCACGTCGCGGCAATGCAAGCCCTGAAGCCGACGTGGGTCGCCATCGAGGAGCCCGAGGTGCATCCGAAATATCTGTTCGGCACGCGGCCCGATCGGGTCGGGCGCCTGTATCGCGTGCTCTCGATCGTCGATGAGAAGTCGGGACTCAAGGACAAGGCTCACCCGATCCAGACGGCCCTGCAAGCGGTGTGCATCTCTTGGCGCTACAATCTCGCCCCGGAGGCGATGCCACGTTATGCGCTCTACGTGTCGGCGAGCGGGCGGTTCCGGCTCGTGAAGCACGATCGCCGGTCAGACATCGACGAGGCGTATCGAATTATCAACGTGTGCTGCAGAAAGGCGGCGTAATGGTCATCCCGTGGATAGTCGGCGGCGCGGTCCTGTTGCTGGTCGGTCGCTGGATCTTCGTGAAGTGGCGGCGCCATGAAACCGATCGCGCGTTCGGCGCCGCGATCCGCAATCGAAACGACGTGAAGCGATATCTCGGCGACAACGAATGAAGGGCCCGACCGCGCGGCGCCGAGCGGCGAAGGCCGGGCGCCTGAAGCGCGCCGAGAACAAGAACAAAGAAAAGGTTCGCGACCGCGATCGGAAGTGCCGGTTCCCGTTGTGTCCGTGCCATCGGTTCGGGCTGTTCCTCGAAGTGTCGCACGCGGAACACAAGGGCATGGGCGGCGATCCGACCGGCGAGCGTTCGGCGCCGTATCTGATGCTTCTCGTTTGCAACTGGCGTCACAAGGAAAGCCGTTACTCGATCGACAAGAAGTCGCTTCGATGGGTGCCATTGACCGACCGCGGCTCGGACGGCCCGATCGCCTGGCAGGCTCGCGTGCCGTGGCTGATGGGGAACGATTGGGTCGAGATCGCCCGCGAGGAGTGGGACGGGTCGGCCTATCGCTGGAACGTGCGCGACGCGCCTGCCGGAGCGATCTTCGAGATGTTGACCCCCGAGTTAATCGAGCGGTTTCGATAGTTCTTGACAAGAAGTGCGGCCGTCGATAAGCTCCCGCAACAGAAGGAGTATCTATGCGAAAAGGGATCAAAGACTTCGGCGACGGCGCGGGCGTGGCGTGGTTTCTCTTTCCGGCGACGAAGACCGACGACGAAATTCGCGAACAGCTCGAAGCCGAGGGCCTGGCGTTCGACGGCTACACGGGGCACCCCGGCCAGTCGTTCGCGCGCGCGGCGTGCATTCGACGAACG
>Ga0137432_1000453_pt1 | contig 22608 bp, 15 predicted proteins | sample EasRivERMZT820_2_FD_102337 | JGI IMG/M metagenome (GOLD analysis project Ga0137432, IMG submission 102337) | Soil microbial communities from meander-bound floodplain in the East River, Colorado, USA - East River MetaG ERMZT820_2 | ecosystem: Environmental > Terrestrial > Soil > Floodplain ... | reverse complement strand
TTTCCGTGAAGACTGTTTCGTGCGACACTTGCGCATGACGGTGGTCCCTCCTTTACGCAACCCCATGATGTCATGGGGCGGAGGACCGCCGTCAACTTTCAACGCTCAGTGGGACAACACCGGAAACAGGAGCACGATCCATCGTCGAGATGCCAGCCTTGGGTTCCTCGATAGCAATCGATCGGAATGCCGGGCGTCTGTACGCCTTCGCAGGATCGGAGGTGGTTGCTGTCGACACCTTCTCGCGAACCGAGGCCGGACGCTGGACCGTCGCCTTGCCGGTGGCGATGGCTGTGCGGCAACGCACGGACGCCGACAGCCTACGGGAGCACCCGGTTTCCCGGAATCGGGTCAAGCTGGTATTCGATGGAGGGAAATCGCCCGAGCTACAGGTGACGGCCGGTTCCGGCGCGGCCGCGAGTGAGACTGCTAGGGCGGGCTGATCTGCTCCGCGCGAAACTCGGCGTGCATCTCGACCGGACGGAAGCTGTCCTTGAGCTGGCGCAGTCCTGTGCGCTTCGCGTCGGACCCGTCGTTGACCCGTTCGAAGTCTCTCAGTCCCAGGAGGAAGCTGCGGAACTGGAAGTAACTCAGCCCGCGGATCTCGCTGTCGCACTTGCGGTCGAATGCGCAGGCCAGTCCGGGGCGAATCTCTCCGCCGAATACGAAAGCCGCCAGCCGCCCGTCGACGAACACCACCTCCCCGCAGAGGTCGCGCGCGGGGAGCCGGCCCGCGAGCTCGATGGCGCGTCGCGAGGCGCCGGTGCCGCCAGCCGTGCCGTGCATTTCGCGGTGGGTCTTCTTCCATCGCGACAGCAGCTCCATGCACTCGCCCGCGTGGCTCGGCGAGTACGGTGCGACATGGACGTCCGGCAACTGCTCGACCCGGGCCACGTGGCGGCGGATGGTGCGCAAGTTCGTTCCGGTGAGATTCTCGTAGGTGCTCGGTGCGAAAAGATACTGCTGCCGCCGCTCACGAACCCTCAGGTACGGGAGGCCGGTCAACACCGGTGCGTCCGCGGCATCGATGCGAAGGATCCGCGCCGAGAACCCGCGGTTGAAATCGTTGGCCCGCTCGAGACAGCGCCGCAACACGGGAGCGTTCATCGGTATCGGCGGCAGGTGGAGGTCGAGCCGCTCTCCGGTCTCCTCCACACGCCAGCGAAAGACGCATATCGAGCCTTCCTCCTCGCTCATGAGGGTCGCGCTGCGATCGGGCCGGTTCACCGACAGCAGGTACGGGAAGTAGTAGCCCCATCCCGTCTGCCTGCCGCGCTCCACCGCGGCCTTGTACCGATCGAGGTCGTCGATGTGCGCGACCTTCAGTCCTGCGAGTGCTCCGGTGGTCTCGAGAGCCTTCATCTGTACGGGACCCTTCTCGGTGGATTCATCGTCGTGTGGGGTCAGGCGCCGCGGCTTTCCACCTTGGCCTGCAGGAAGCGTGCGAGTGGCGTGACATGCGGGTAGACCCAGTGCTCGAACAGCGGCTCGTCCTCTGGCCGCTTGTCGTAGATGCTGACATCCGCGCCGATGCCCGCCAGGCCCGGCTTGGTGTTGATCTCGAGCAGGCGCAAGCGTGCCTCGCGGTCGAGGGTGAAGTCGAACGCCACCTCGAGGATCTCACCGGGATGCAGCCGCTCGAGGTAGGCCGTCAGGCCGAACGACTCGCTCTTCAGCTCGTACATTGACTGCTGCGCCGCCTCGGCGCCCAGGAGATCGAACAGCAGTTCCTCGGTCAGGAGGCTCCTGCCGCCCTGGTGCACGTTCGACACGTCGCTCCCCGCGGGCGAGAGGCGCACCTCGTGGACCCAGCTCCAGGCGACACCGTCGTGCAGCATCACGACGCGGATGTCGAAGGCCGAGTCGTCGTAGCGCAGGGCTTCGACGCCGTGCTGGATCAGGTAGCGCTTTTTGCCCTTGGTGAGCAAGCGGACGAATTCCGATGCGGCCTTCACCGTTTTCGCCTCATACCGCCGTTGCTGGCCATCCCGATAGTGGGTGACAGACAGGCCCGAAGGGTCGCGGCGCACCGTGATGATCCGGTTGCCCTTACTCCCGGTGCGCGGCTTGATGAATGTCACCCGGCCGTTCTCGATGAAGTATTCGAGCTGTCGGTCGGACTGGGCGTAGGGCTCGCAGTGCGGGTGCAGCGTGGCGTGAAAGCCGCGCACCAGCTTGTAGGTCTCGAGCTTGTTGCCCACCAGCTCGGAGAACGCGTGCGGGACGTAGATCCCCAGGTGGCGCGCCTCTGCCCAGCGCGCAAAGGCCTGGTAGCCCATGCCGCGATCGAGGAGGCGCCGCGTACGGTTCGTCCAGTTGCCATTGACGTCCGGGATCGTCGCGCGGGTCGCGATGAACTCTCCGTCTTCGAACAGGTAGCCCGGAACCTGCGGATCCCCCGGTGTGATGTGGCTGGGCGAGTAGTAGAGGAGGCGCATGCCCGCCTTCCGGAGTTGGGCATCCATGAGCGCCACGCGGTTGATCACCGACGGGCTGAGCCGCCGCCGCGGGTCTCCGGTCAGCGGGCAGCCGTAGTGAAAACCGACCAGCCGCATCACCCGCTGGACCCCCTCGTTGGGCACCCCACCGGTGGCGCGACCACACGAACAGAGGGCGAAGGTGGTCCCCCGTCCAAAAGAAATTCGAAGTAGTTCATCGGCATGCCTCGGGGCGCTTTTCGGGCACTTTTGGATCAAGAGAGTCTTGCCACCACCCCCTGAATTGTCCTATTGTACCTGCATATTTGCGAAAGAAGGCCAATTTCAGGGGCGTCCGGCGACCCCCCCCTGTCGCTTGACGGCCTTGTCGCGGAGTAGGGGGGATCTCAGCCATGGAGACGGTCGACGACGCCAGCCAGCCCGCGACCGCGCGGCAGCGCTCATTGCCGCCGATAGATATGCGCCCCACGAGGCCCGGCATCGGTGGCGCGACAACCCAGGAAGGCAGGGATCGCACCCGCCTGCGACTTGCCGCGTGGGCATTCACGACGCGCCGCGTGCCCCGCGGCGCCGTCGGTCCGATCCTGCCGGCTGAGGGCGCGCCGCGCGCCGGCGATCTCGTGCTCGCGCGCGTGGACGCCATCGGGCATCACGCGAACCTGCACATGGTCAACGGGCGTATGCGCCACCTTTTCGCCGGAGACGAGATCGTCGTCGCTTACGGCAACCGCTACGCGTCGAACCAGTTCGAGGCCCTTGTCCCGCAGACCCTGGGGCCGTGCCATCTCGTGGCGGGCGGCGGCATCGCCGCGCGCGCCATTTCCTGGCATGCCCGCATCTCGCGCGGCCCGACGCAGATCACCCCGCTGGGCCTGCTGGCGGCAGCGGGCAAGCCGATCAACCTGCGGGACTTCGCCCTGGAGCCGGTCGAGCCGCCCCAGGACCTCCGGCCGACGTCGATCGCGGTCGTCGGCACGTCAATGGATTCCGGGAAGACCCAGTCCGCCGTCCATCTCGCACGCGGGCTGATCGCCGCGGGTCTGCGCGTCGGTTACGCGAAGGTCACCGGCACGGGAGCGAGCGGCGACTACTGGTGGCTCAAGGACGCGGGCGCCGATCCCGTGCTCGACTTCACCGATGTGGGCCTGGCTTCGACGTATCTCGCGAGCGCGGCCGAGATCGAGCGCACGCTCATCTCCCTCGTGGGCCACGTCGCCCGCCATGGCGTGGACGCGATCGTGCTGGAGATCGCCGATGGCGTGCTGCAGTGCGAGACGGCGGCCCTGCTCGGCTCGGTGTCGTTCCCGCGCCTGGTAGGGGGCATCGTGCTCGCGGCGCAGGACTCGATGGGCGCGGTCGCCGGTGTCTCCTGGCTGCGCGAGCGTCCCACGCCGGTCCTGGCGCTGAGCGGTGTGCTGACGGCCGCACCGCTGCAGATCGCGGAGGCGCAGCAGGCGACGGGACTGCCGATCCACGATCGCGACGGTCTCACCTCCCCGGAAGTTGCGATGAGGCTGCTCAGCCGGGCGCAGCATCACCTCAGCGGCAAGCCCTCCGTCTCGCTGAGCGAGGTGGCCTGATCATGTCGGACAACGGAGCGACGCCGTCTCCCCACTGGTCGCCGCCGCGCGGGCGCGTGCTGCTGCGCGCGCTGCGCAGTGATCCGACGCAGGAGTACCTCGCCTACGTGCCCCACTCCGCCGCGCGCAACGCGCCGGTGCTGGTTTCGGTCCACGGCATCTCGCGCAACGCATACGAACAGGCGGTGGTTTTCTCGGAGTTGTGCGAGAAGTACGGTGTTGTCCTCGTCGTGCCCGTCTTTCACGCCGTTACGCACCGGGACTACCAGCGTCTGGGTCGCAAGGGGCGCGGGCCGCGCGTCGACCGATTGCTGCACCGTGTCCTGGCGGAAGCGGCCTCGGTGACGGGGGCCGATGCGACGCAGGTCTTCCTCTTCGGCTTCTCGGCGGGGGCGCAGTTCGCCCACCGCTACCTGATGGCCCACCCGCACCGCGTCGCGCGCGCGGTGGTGGCCGCCGCGGGGTGGTACACCTTTCCCGATCCCAAGCAGCGCTTTCCGTACGGCATCCGGCCGAACGGCTCGCTCAAGGGCGTCGTGTTCGACGCCGAGCGCTTCCTGTGCGTGCCCGTCGAGGTGCTCGTAGGCAGCCGCGATCTGGGCTCGACGAACCTCAAGCGCGGCGAGCGCGTCGATGTGCAGGGGGCGAACCGCGTCGAGCGTGCGCGGAGATGGGTTGCCGCAATGCGCGCCGCCGCGGCGGCGCACGGCCTGAAGCCTGCGGTGACGCTGACCGAGGTGCCGGGGATCGACCATTCGTTCGCCGAGTTCATGGAGCGCGGCGCGCTGGTCGAGCGCGTGGGCAACTTCCTGTTCCGGAGCGGCAACACCCTCCCCGCGCTCCACGCCGATGAGAAAGAAACAGTCGCGGCGAGACCCACCGCCGAGTCGGTCCTCTGATGCCGGGCGCCGACAAAGTGCGCCGCCGGGGAAGAGTCCGGCCGGAAGGGCAGACATGGGCCGAGCGGAAGCCGAAGGCGACCGAGCCCGAAGTTCTCCCGGCGACGGCCGTGGAGGAGGACGACAAGGCCGACGCCGTGGCGCGTCTGCTCGGCTACGCCGTACCCTCGCCGCTGCGGGACCGTCTTCTCCGGCATTGGGGCCGGCTGCGTTGGGTGCTCCTCTCCATCGCGGTCGTGGGCATCGCGGTGCAGGTCTTCCTTTGGGCACAGTACCGGGCGAACCACGTGACGTCCAGGAACGCCGTCGTCCGCGGGAACCTCGCCGAGATCGGCAGTCGCCTCACCGGGATCGTGACAAAGATCGAGGTGGATGTCGGCGACCACGTAACCGCAGGGCAGGTACTCATCCGGTTCGAGGACCGTCACCTGCAGGCCGAAGTCGACGAAGCGCGAGCCGATGTGCAGGGCCTGGAGCGGACGGTGGAGGTCGAGCGCCTCGCCATCGAGAACGGGCGGTCTCAGATCCTTCAGGAAGAGCGGGAGGCCGACGCCAGGGTGGCCGCGGCGCGGGCCCAGGCCAAGGCGGCGAAGATCCGAGTCGACGACGCCAGCCGGGAACACGAGCTGCGCCAGTCGCTGTTCTCGCGCGACGGCGTGGTTTCGTCCGAGGACGTGCGGGATGCGGCCAGCAGGCGGAGCACGGCGGAAGCTGTCCTCGAGGAGGCGCAGGCCAACGCCATCGTCGCCGAATCCGTCCGGCGCAAGGTGCTGCTCACGAGCGATGCGCTGACGATCCGCGAGAAGAAGGTCGATGTGCTCGAGGCGGATCTTCTACGCTCGCGGGCGCGGCTGAGCCGGGCCGAGGCGGACCTCGAAGGCGCCTTGATTCGCGCCCCGGAAGACGGCGCGATCGTGCGGCGCATCATCCAGCCCGGGGGGTCGGTCGAAATCGGCCAGCCGATCATCGCCATGGTGCTCGGCGGCGACGTGTGGGTCGAGGCCTGGATCGACGAGAACGACATCGGCGCGGTCAGCCTGAGGAGCGAGGCCACCGTGACCTTCCACTCCATTCCGGGGATCGAGTTCGCGGGGGTGGTGGACAAGATCGGCCTTACCACCGATTTCGAGATGCCGGAGACCGAGGTCCCTCGGCCCAGGTCGTCGCGCATGCGTGGCTCTCCGGTCCTGGGCGTGCGCATCCGGCTGACGGAGTCGCCTCCTGATCTGATGCCCGGCCTGTCGGCGGTGGTCGCGATCCGGAAGAAGGAGTAGACGCGGTGAGCGGCGGAGCGGCACCGGGAGCGGGGCCGGCGGCGCCCGACCCGTCGCGGTGGTGGTCCGGGCTCATTCGGCGCAAGGGATACCTCGGCCCCTGGGCTCTGGCCGCGCTGATGGTCGTGGCCCTTCTGCCGCTCGTGCTGTCCCTGTCGCGCATCATCGCGCTTCCGGACGGCGAGTCGCTGCTGAGCGTGAGCCCGCTGCGCGAGCTGGGCTCGTGGCTGAACCAGTGGTTCTCGCTCGAGTGGGTGCCGCCGGCCGACCGGCATTCGATCCTGTACCTGACGCTGCTCCCCACCGGAGCGCTTCTCATCGCGCTGGTCCGGCTGACCTTCGGGGTGCGCGTGCTCGGCCTGCGCGCGATCCTCGTCGCCATCGGCTTCCATGCGAGCGGTTTCCTTCCGAGCCTGATGCTGATGGCCGTGATCGTGACGGTGATCCTCGTGGTCCATCCATGGACCCGACGGGTTCGCCTGCCGCTCTATGCGCGCATCACCCTGATCCTGAGTCTGTCGGCCATGATCATGATCGGGGCCCTGCTCATCGCGCCCTGGCTGCGCTCGGAGGCCGTATGGGGCGTCGCCTTTTTCCCCGTGATCATCATGGCCATGCTGGCCGAGGGGGTGGCCAAGACGCTCGAAGAGGACGACGCAGTCACCGCCGTCTGGCGCGCGGTCTGGACGATCCTGGTGGCTCTCCTGATCGTGCTGATCCACCAGGCGGTCAGCGGCTTCGTGTTTCAGTTTCCGGAGCTGATCGTGACGCAGCTCGTGGCCATCGTCTTCGTCTCGGAGTTCCTCGATCTGCGCCTGCTCGAGGAGTGGCCGGCCCGTCTGGCGCGCCTGATTCAGGGTAAGCGTCCCTGGTACACCGGGAAACCCAGGGTGGCCGTCGTGCGCAACCGCGCGAGTCGCGGCATCATCGGACACCTGGGTCATCCCGCGCCGGACAAGTACAGCCGGGGGACGGTCCGGCCCATGATGCGGGCGCTGCGCGAGCAGGGCTTCGACGTGCGTGTGATCGAAGGGGACATGACGCTCTTGCGCGAGCTGAAGCGCTTCCTGCCACCGGATCCGCGGCACGGGTCCCCCGGCGGGATCGTCCTCAACCTGGCGACCGGAGTGCAGGGCGCGGGCCGGTTCGCGCAAGTGCCGGCGATGCTGGAGCTCGCGGGTGTGGCCTACACCGGCCCCGACCCGGTGGCCCACGCGCGCCTGTCGGATCGCCTGGCGCTCCTGACCCTGCTGCAGCATGAGGGGGTCGCGGTGCCACGCCATGTCGCGATCGCGGACCCCGGGCAGCCGGTGGATTTCGAGTTTCCGCTCGCGGTCGGGCCGCGGTTCGAGCCCGACGCCCGGAGGATCGTCGTACGCGACCCGGGCTCGCTCGAGGCGGCGGTCCGCGAGGTGGGACGCCTCTTTGGCCAGCCCGCGGTCGTCGAGGAGGTCGTGGGCGGACGCGAGATCCGCGTCGCGCTCCTCGGCAACGACCGCATCGAGTGCCTGCCGCTCGTCGAGTGCTCGGCGCGGGAGGGAACGCGGGTCTGCCCGGCGCCGCTCGACGAGACGGTGGCGGAGCGGGTCCGCGAGTGCGCGCGCCAGGCGTTCCGCGTCGCCGGATGCCGGGACTACGCGCGCATCGACATCCGCCTCTCCGGATCGGGCGTGCCCCGCGTGGTGGGGGTCAAGTGGGCGTCACTCTTCGCGCGGCGCGGCACGTTCGCCCAGGCGGCCGAGACGGCAGGATGCACCTTCCCGGCCCTGCTGCGCCGGGTCGTGGACGAGGCCGCCCGGCGCTATCTGAGCCGGGCCACACCGCGCCGGGGCCGCCGTCGGGCTCGTGACTCATCGGTCGTCTCTCTGGCCGATCGGCGGGCGGCGGCGGAATGACCGTAAGCCCGGCAAGCCCTGCGCGCCGCCCATGGGTGGCGGCCCTGGCGCTGGCCGTCCTCGTCGCGACGCACGCGGTGGGAGAGGCAACCCCGCGCGAGGGGATGCGGCGCGAGGATCCGCATCCCGCGCGCTGGCTCGACGCCTCCGGCCTGCACGCCAGCGGTTTCTCCGAAGTGCGCTTTGCAGCCCGTGACGGCAACGCGCTCGCGGCGGAGGTTTATCGCAGCCGTGGGTTCGATCCCGCGACCGGCCCGATCTGGTTCGTGATGCACGGCGCGAGCCGCGACGCCGATGGCTACGTCGCCGCCGCCGCGCCGGTCGCGCAGCGCTACGGGGCGCTCGCGATCGTCATCCATTTCACCAAGGAGGATTACCCGGCGAACGAGGACTACACGCTGGGCGTCAGGAGCCGGGGCTGGGCCGGGCTCACCGAGAGTTGGCGCAAGCCGGACGCCTACCTCTACGCCGAGGTCGAGCATGTGTTCGAAGCTGTGCGGCACACCCTCGGCGGCCGCCAGGAGGGCTACTACCTCTTCGGGCACAGCGCCGGAGCGCAGTTCACGCACCGGCTGTTGACGTTTCTGCCCGATGCGCGCGTTCTTGGCGCCGTGGCGGCGAACGCCGGATGGTACACGCTCCCCGCCGGCGGGGACCCGCGCCACCGGACGATGCCCTATGGTTTGAACGGGAGCCCGGTCGAGGTGGAGGATCTGCGCGGGTTCTTCGCCACGCCCTTCGTCGTTCTGCTCGGCGAGCGCGATACGGCGACCGCCCAGACCGACGAGCTGGTGCGCGGGACACCCGAGACCCTGGCCCAGGGAGCCACCCGGCTCGAGCGGGGGAAGCACTACTTCGACGTCGGACAGGCGCAGGCGCGCGCCCTCGGCGCCGAGTTCTCGTGGCGCCTGGCCGTCGTGCCGCGCGCGGGGCACGACGCCGCAGAGGTCATCGCTTCGGTGGGGTTCTTCCTGTTCGAGCCCGGCCGGGAGCCGTGCGCGACGAGCAGCGCCGCCGAGGCGCCGGGCGTGGTGATCACCGAGGTCCTCGCCGATCCGCCACCCGGCCCCTCGGGCGATATCAACGCCGACGGTCGGCGCGATCCATCGGAGGACGAGTTCGTCGAGATCGTCAACAGCGGCCCCGCACCCGTGTGCCTTGCCGGCTGGACGCTCGGCGACGCGGAGAGGCGCGAGCGTCACGTGTTCCCGCTCGGCCGGGCGCTCGAGCCGGGCGGGACGCTCGTGGTCTTCGGCGGCGGCGTGCCGGTGGGGGAATTCGGTGGCGCCATCGTCCAGCGGGCGAGCGGCGGCCTGAGCCTGTCGAACGCCGGCGATGTGCTCACGCTCTCCGATGCACGCGACAGGGTCGTTTGCCGTCTGTCGTGGGGCGATTGCTCCAGTAGCCCCTGCGCGAAGGAGCACTGGCCGAGCGGCCTTGGCATCGCGGGCGCGCTCGTGCGCCGGCCGGAGTCGGGCGCTCCCTGGGGTTTGCACACCGAGGTCGGAGGCTCGCGCACTTCTCCCGGGGCGAGCGCCGCCGGCTGGATGGCCGAATGAGCGCGAGGTCTGGCGCGACGGCTCGAGCCCAGGCGGGTCCGCCGGGCCAGCGGATCAGGGCGCCGCGGCTCCTGCGCGGCCGCACGCTCCGCGGGTGCAATGTCCACCACCGCTCGACGGTCTTCGTCCAGGGGATCGATCTGCGCGGGATGGCCGGCACGAGCACGCGCGCCGCCGGGCCGGAGTTCCCCCCGCGCTTCCTCGAACGCTTCGCCGACCTCGATCGGGTCGCGCTCGGAGGGCGGTTCCAGGGAGGATTCCTGAAGCGCCTCTACAGCCCGGCAGGGGTCCCGCTCGAGGAGGCGTTGCTCGAGGCGATCCTCGCCGTCGAGGAGTTCGCGGCCCGTACGATGCACCGCCTCGATGCACCCGACTTCGCCGCGATCGTCCCGCGCGAGGCGTCGCCGGTCGTGGTCGACCTGGTGTGGGAGTGCCACACGGCCGGCATCTCGAGCGCCGCGGCCCGCGTTGCCCTCGTGGGTCTGCTCGAGCTGTTTCCGGCCGACATCATCCGGCGCCAGCCTGTGGATTTCGCGGCTCTTCTCGCCCGGCTGCGCCGGCGAGCGCTCAGGCGGCAGTGGACGACGACGGCGGCGGTCCTGGTCCAGGCCGCCCGGCGGCGCGGCCTTCCCTGCGAGCCGCTCGCCGGCACGTACCTGCGGCTGGGCGATGGTGCAACCCAGCAGATCCTCAACGCCTCCGCTCCTGAGGTCGGGCTCCGCCCCGGGGCCGCCGCGCCGCGTGCCCGGCGGCGGCTCGACGGCGGTGCGCCGAGCGAGGCACCCGCCGGTATGACGGAGCATCGGCTGCTCGTTGTCGACGGTCGCGTTGTCTCCGTCCTGCGCGTCGATCCCCCGGCGATCGTGGGCGACGGACGGCGCACCGTCGCGCAGCTTGTGGGAGCGCTCAACGACGATCCGCTGCGCGACGGCATCCGGCTGTGCCGCGTCGAGATCGACGCGGTGCTGCGCTCGGCGCTCGAGGCGCGTGGCTTGCGCCCGGAGGCGGTGCCGGAGTCGGGCGAGCGGATCCGACTGGACGCGGCCGCCACTCTCGATCGCGGCGCCATCCCCACCGACGTCACGGGCGGTGTTCATCCGGACCATGGGGCGGCCGCCCTCGCCGCGGCGGGGGGACTGAGGGTTGTCGCAGTCGATCTCGCGACCCCCGACATCGCGCGATCGCCGCGTGAGGTCGGAGGCGGCGTCACGGGAGTGCGCCCGCGTCCCGAGCTGTTGCTTCACGCCCTGCCGGGCAGGGGCGAGCCACGCGACGTGGGAGGCGCGGTGCTGGATCTGATCTTCCCTCCGGGCGTGCCGGGCGTCGTGCCCACGGGGCTGATCGTCGGCGAGCGCGGGACCTCATCGATCGCGAGGGAGCTCGACGGCCTGCTCCGCGCCTCGGGTCGGGCGGTCGGCCTCGCGCTCCGCAGCACGCGCACGACGATCGCGGGCGAGCCTGTGGATCCAACCTCGCTCGGCCGGCGCGGCGCGGCGCGATTCCTGCTGCGGGATCCACGGGTCGAATACCTCGTCGCCGCGGTGTCGCCGCGCAGCGTCGTCGAGCGTGGGCTGCGCATGGACAGCGCGAGCGTCACCGCGATCCTGGATCCGGAAGAGGGTGGAGATCCCGAGCGGTACCGCCGCGGGATCGATGTCGCCATCCGGGCGACGAGCGGGCCGATCGTCGTCGGCGCCGGGAACCCGCACGCCCAGCCCCTCATGCATGGACTCGAGCCGGAGCGCTTGATCGTGATCCTGCCGCAGGGCGAGCCGGACGAGTGGAAGCAGCATCGGTCCTCGGGGAGCGTCGTGGTCCGGCGCCGCCGGCGCACCGTCGAGCTGCGGCGGGGGAAGAAGACACTCGCGTCGGTCGAACCGGGGGCGGACGACGTGGGGCCGCGAAGGATGCGCGCCCTGATGTACGCGACCGGGCTCGCGTTCGGCCTCGGTCTATCCGGAGACGAGATCGCCGCGGCGGTCGACCGGCGCCGCTACCTGCGTCGCTGAAAGCGCACGGTCGGACCCCGACTCAGTCGCCGAAGAACAGATCGCGCACGGCGCTCGAGCGGTACACGTCGTAGTAGTTGTGCCCGACCCCCGGGAGCACGATGACCTCGTGCGTGGGCGCTCCGAAGTGGTGCTCGAGGTGCTGCTGGAAGCGGAGGCCGCGCTCCAGCCGGTGCGCGCCCTGCAGCATCGCCGCGCAGGAAAGGTCGAGATCGGGGTCGGCAGGATCGTCATCCTCCTGGCCCAGGAGGTAGACCACGCGCCGCGCTCGGTATGCTGCCCGGAGATCTTCCGGCGGGGTCGCCGCGACGTAGGGGTTCGGATCCTCCAGGCCGTATTTCCATTCGTTGTAGCTCCCGCAGACCGCCGGGATGCCGAAGCTCCCGCCTGACAGCAACCGCTCACCGTCGAGGTAGGCGTAGGAGCCCGCGTTCGCCGGCGCGTAGAGCAGCGGCAGCATGTTCCACGGTCCCTCGAGCGGCCTCGCGAGGCTGAACCGCTGGACGTACTGGCCTCCCGCCGAATGTCCCGTGACGATGACCTGACGAAGGTTGGGGAACCGCAGGCGCGCGTGAAGGACCGCCAGGATCTCGTCGAGCGCCCGGTAGGAGCTGATGGTGGGCGTCGGCGCCGACTGGTCGCCGTCCTTCCAGTCCGAGTTGTCCTGCCACGCTACTTCGCCCTCGGCCGGCCCGTCCGCCGCGATGCGAAACCAGGGCGCGACGATCAGCGTGCGGCGCTGCGCATCCTCCTTCTCGGCCGTCTCCCACAGGTACCGGTAATAGAGATCCGCGTCCCGGTTGGTTCCGTGGATCACGATCACGGCGCGCACGACGCCCTCGCTGCCCAGGTCGAGCGAGCGGTTCCCGTAGTACCTCAGGTAACGGCCGTTCGACAGATAGAACTGCCGGAGGTGCATCTCGTAGCGAGGCGTGCAGATCCCGTCGTCCATCTGATAGTCGGAAGGGCATGGAAGACACGATCCTCCGCCGGTGCAGCCGGCGACGATGTCGCACTGCGTGGGACATGCCGGCGACTCGCAGACGACGTCGGGATCGCCCGTGGTTCCGGCCGGGCAGACACAACTCCCACCCGTGCATACGGCGCCGAGACCGCACCCCCGCTCACACGTTCCACCGGTGACGATGCGTAAGTTCGTCGGCGGAGCCGGCGGCACGGAATCCTGCGCCATCGGGGGCCACCCGACGCCGATCAGGCTGATCGCGAGACCGACTCCGAGGAGGCGGCCGAGGGTGCTCACGCAGGAAGAGGCCATCGCGCACCTGGTTGACATGCGTGTGAGACATTGGCCGGGCGGGGGGTCGCTGCCGCTCAGGTTGTCGGGGCCATCGAGCCGATCGCAAGCGGTGGCAAGCCGGCAGGTAAACGAACGTCAGGGGTGAATTTAGCGCGCTCTGCGCGCAAGGGCAAGGGAGTTCACCAGCATCAATGAGTTGATGCACTGCCGGACGGGAACGAAGGAAAGCACCCGGTCGACGAGCCCACGCGGCGGTGTCGGCCATGCGCCGCCCGCCGCAGGAGGGGCAGAATCCGCGGCCCTTGCAAGAGAATGCGACGAGGCGGTCCTTGCCGCAGGCGTCACAGTGGACGCGGACGAAGCCGTGGGCGAGGATGCCGCACTCGAGGAAGCCGCGCAGGCTCGCGCTCCACGAAGCGGGGCACGGGCCGGCCACACTCGTGCTGGCGCGCGAGGAAGGTCTCCAACTCGCCGCGCAGGACCTGATGGAGGACACTGTGCCCGCGGGGGATGTGCTGCGCGAAGGCTCGTACGGCCAGAGCAGCGCTGGTAGCGAACGGCTCCCCTCGGCTTCCGCCTGCCTGCCGCAGGCCGTCACCTCGAGTTGCCCTGTGTCTCCTTGATGAGACGCATCGGAGTACCAACCCCCTGAGTCTCGCCCGCTGCCAGGTTCGCCTTACGGGCGAGAATGCCCGATTCAACCGGGATTCTGGGAGGCACCCTTGTCTGGTACGACACCCTGAGGGCGGAAAGCTCGTTCGACTTCACGGGAGTCACATACCCACGCCGACGATCCGACGCCCCCGGAGCCCGGAAAGATCTTCTTCTACCTCGTGCGGGTGCAGAACGGCTGCCCTGCGGGCCAGAACACGGGACCGCTGGGCTATCGTTCGGATGGGACACCGATCGCCGGCCGGAGCTGCCCGTAAACTGGTTCCGGCGCAGGATTCTGGACGCGGAAGCCGTCCCTGTCTTCTCCACGAAAGAGTGCGATCGCTCGCCCTGAATTCGCGACGGCCTTACGCCGAATTCCAAACCCCGGCCCTGGTCTATCGCCTCCTGCGGCGCCTCGGCCGTCGTCACCGGGAGGCCTATCGAACAACAGCGGGCCAGAAGGGTAGCAGGCAAACATGTGGTCCAGGAGGTGGGGTGGGTGCGATGGCATTGTTGCTAGGTGCTGAGAACCAACTTGGTCTAAGGTGGTGCCCACTTTCATCCAGGGAGGCACCTCGTGCGAACAACAACCCGTCTCGTCTTGCTGACATCGTCCGTTATTGCGCTAGGCTTGGCAGTCCTGTTGGGTGGCGCTCCGTCTTCGCTGGCCGCATCCCGGATGGGGCTCGAGATGTATACGCTCGAGGGGGACGCGGAGACCATCGGTGCGGTCACCCGGGGCGTCGAGCTGATTGGGCGACGATACACGGCGCGGGGAGTTCAGGTCGACGCTGTGCTGACCGACGCGCAGCGCGACGCCGCGGCGGCGGCCGGAATAGAAATTGAGCTCAAGCGCAACAGCAGAGGCGAGACGGTCCAGCAACAGGCCGCCGCCCAGGCGCTCGTCGGTTTCCAGGTTTTCCGCTCCTGGGATGAGGCGGGTGGCATCCGGGACGAGCTCTACGCGCTGGCGATGAATAACCCGCAGCTCATCAAGCTCTCAGTCATCGGACAATCGGCCCAGGGCCGCGAGATCATCGCGCTGAAGGTCACCGCGGGCGCCCGCACCATGCCCGACGGCAAGCGTCCCGGCGTCCTGTTTTCGTCACTGCAGCATGCGCGCGAGTGGATCGGCGTCGAGGTCAATCGGCGACTGCTCCACCACTTCGTCGACAACTGGCGCGCCAACCAGAAGGAGATAAAGACCCTGCTGCAAACCACTGAGCTGTGGTTCGTGATCGTGGCCAATCCCGACGGATACCAGTTCTCGTTCGACGTCGAACGTCTGTGGCGTAAGAACCTGCGTGACAATGACGGCGACGGCCAGATCACCACCACCGACGGTGTCGACCTGAATCGCAATTTCAACGAGCACTGGGGCTACGACGACGAGGGCTCTTCCCCGGACCGGTCGGAAGAGATCTATCGCGGGCCGAGCCCCGCCTCCGAGCCCGAGACTCAGGCCCTGCAGAATCTGATCGGACTCATCAAACCCAGGTTCCTGTCCAACATCCATTCATTCGGTGAGTGGCTGCTCTACCCGCAGGGGTGGCAGGTCGGCACGCTCGATGCCGACAATCCGATCTACGTCGCTCTCGCCGGCACCGACGCGATGCCCGCCATCCCCGGCTTCAACCCGGGCCAGTCAGCCGACACGCTCTACGTAGCAAATGGCGAGACGACCGACTTCGCGGACACGAGGGCGGGCACGGTTGCCTTCACGGTCGAGCTGGGCGAGGGCATACCGGGTGCAGGCTTCGTGTTCCCGGACGACGAGACTCTGGTCCAGGCCGAGTTCCAGAAGACGCTCGCCTTCCATCTCGGCCTGGTCCGGTCGGCCACGCGACCGGCAACACCGGCGTCGCCGGTCGGTATCGTTCCGCAGCCGTTCTATCTCGACCAGGACGACATCGATCCGCAGAACGGGCAGCACTCCCTTTTCGACTTCAAGTTCGCCGTCTCCTACGGCGATCCGCAGGAGGTGGGCGTGCTCGCCAGGCGCAGCCTCGGTGCGGTCACTGTACGTTACAGGGTCAACAACGGAGTTGTGCGGACGGCGAGCACGAGCGAGTGGACCGGCGGCGCTCGCTACGGTCCAGGCAACGGCGCGCATTACCATGTGGTGCGTGGGCAAGTGACCGGCGCGACAGCCGGCGACACGGTGACGGTGTGGTTTACCGGTGGTGGACAGACGAGCAGTTCGTTCATCTACACAGTCGAATCCAACACCGATAGGCGCGTGTTGATCCTGGCGGCGGAGGACTACACTGGCGCATCGCCGACATTCCCTCCCACCACCGCACCAAGCTATCTCTCGTTCTACGGGGATGCCCTCACGGCCAACGGGGTGGCTTTCGACGTCTATGATGTCGACGCCCACGGCCGTACGGCACCCGACAACCTCGGCGTGCTCAGCCACTACGATGCCGTCATCTGGTACACGGGCGACGATATCGTCACGCGCGAGTCGGGCTGGGGCGCTGGGAACGCCTCACGGCTGGCAATGCAGGAGCTGTTGGAGGTACGGGACTACATCAATGAAGGCGGGCGTGTCCTGTACACCGGGAAGCGGGCCGGGCAACAGTACACTCAGGGCCTCGGCATGCAGCTGTACGATCCGTTCGAGAATCTGCAGTGCTGGAACAATGCGGCGGTGCTGCCTCGTTGCCTGGCTCTGTCGGGTTCGGGCAACCGTCAATCCGATCCCATCGAGTACTTCTTCGGTGCGGCGATCACCATTCTTGATGGCGGCTCTGACCCACAGACCGGAGATCCCTTCGACGTCGCCGGCAGCGATGAACCGCTGACCGGGCTCGCGGCCTGGGGTTTCAACGGCGCTGACAGCGCAGGCAACCAGGACTTCAGCTCGTCGTTCTTCACGACCGCCGATCTCCTGGCGCTCACCGATCCTGCGGGCAGCTTCCCCCAGTTCGAGAGCTGGCCGGCGGCCGAGTACGTGACCGGCGTCGCGGGTGCCTCCGAGCCACACAGCGGGGATTGGCTCATGTGGTCGGACCGCGCCAACGAGGCGTACAAGCGCCTGTCGCGCACCATCAACGTGCCAGCGGGAGGCGCGACGGTGAAATTCTGGACCGGCTACAAGCTCGAGTTGGACTTCGATTACCTCATCGTGGAAGTCCATACCGTCGGACAGGACGACTGGACGACGCTGCCGGACTTGAACGGTCACACCTCGAGCGATCTGAGCAACGACCAGTCGTGCCGCCGTGGATGGAGTGCGCTGCATCCGTTCCTGGCGCACTACCAGACGCGCGATCCGCAGACCGGAACCTGCAGCCCGACCGGGACGACCGGCGCCTGGAATGCCGCGACCGGAAGCTCGTCAGGTTGGACGCAGTGGCACATCGATCTCTCCGCCTACGCGGGCCAGCAGGTCGAAGTCTCGATCACGGTCTTGAGCGACCCGACGATTCAGGAATTCCCCGGCGTGCTGGTGGACGACATCGAGGTCTCCACCGGCGAGGGAACGACGTCATTTGAAGGCGGGTTGGACGGCTGGACCGTTCCCGGTGCTCCACAAGACCTGGATGGAATCGAAGGACCGAACGTCAACGACTGGGTACGCCGTGACGGCCTGGGGGTCAAGGAAGCCGCCGCCGTCGCAACGGAAGGCACCGTGTATATGGGCTTCGGACTGGAAGGTGTGACCGACGCGGCCACGCGCAATGAACTGATGGACCTCGTGATCGACTATCTGCTCCGCTGAGGTACGCGAGCGCGGGTCACGGCGTCACGTCGGCAGATCCGATGAGGGCCGCGACACGCTCGCGTAAAGTGCGCGCCGTGTCCGCGTCCCGGAACGTCGCTTGACGATCACCCGGGACAGCGAAAGTGTGGAGGCGGCCGCGCATCGCGGGCAGACGCGTTTCCCAGTCCTTCACTCATTGCGCCGCAACCTCAGAGTCGGCGAATGCGCTACGCGAGTAGACGAGAAAACGCGTGCGTGCATTGGTCGCAGCCACGTTGTTCTCGCGGCGCGTCGTGTCGCACGATCTCGATTCGTTCGAGCCGGTGTTCCGGCAGATGATGGGCGAGCTCCGCGCATCGCGCTACGCTGGCGGTCAGATCATCGCGCACAACATGGCTCTGAATGTGGACATCCGCGGTTACCACGCCTACTCATTCGAGACGGTGGCCGAGTCCGATTCCGGGCGTCTCCTCGAAGAGTTCCTCGGCCTGCCCATCCCGCGCCTGTTCCTCTATGGCAACGCGAACGGGTCCCTCTCCTACTTACCCAGGCTCAGGGCAAGCGCTGTCCGGGTTCAGGAGGTTCCGTCAAGCGGGCACTTCCTGTTCTATGACAATCCCGTCGAGACGTTTCAGGCTATCGGCGAGTTCGTGCACACGCCACACGCACATCGAGGTCTTCATCGTGACGTCCTTCTTGCTGGGAAGGGGCGGCCGGGCTCCTCATGTTGCAATCCCGGCCGCCCAGGTTTCTAGACGGCTTCCCTCTCGATCGGACAGGTCATGCAGTGCCCTCCGCCCCGGCCGCGACCCAGCTCGGAGGCCTGAATGGTGATGACCTCGACCCCGGCCTTGCGCAGCAGCGTGTTGGTGTGCGTGTTCCGGTCATACCCCACCACCACGCCGGGAGCGAGAGCAACCACGTTGTTGCCGTCATCCCACTGCTCGCGCTCCCGCTCATAGCGGTTCCCGCCGGTCTGAACGACGCGCAGCTTGTCGATGCCCAGACACTCCGCGACGACGTCGAAGAGATGCCCCTTCTCCAGCCGGACGTCATGATCACCCTTCTTGGCTCCCGGACGCGCGCTGAAGCAGCGGATCCGGTCACACACGTCCATGTAGGCGGTCGCCTTGTCGATGTCCACCAACGTGAAGACCGTGTCCAGGTGCATCGAGGCGCGGGATCGCGGCATTTGACAGGCGACCACGCGCTCCGCGCCCCCCTTGGCGAACAACGCATCGGCGATCTGACCGACCGCCTGATGCGTCGTGCGCTCGCCCATGCCAATCAGGACGCATCCGTTTCCAATGGGCATCACGTCGCCCCCTTCCACGGTCGCCAGCCTCTGATCGACGTCGGGGTCCCCCCACCACACCTCGAAGTCCCTCGACGTGAAGAAGGGGTGGAACTTGTAGATGGCCGCGGTCAGCAGGGTCTCCTGCCGGCGGGCGGGCCAGTACATGGGATTCAGCGTGACGCCGCCGTAGATCCAGGACGTGGTGTCGCGCGTGAAAGTCGTGTTCGGAAGGGGCGCCAGCACGAACCCGTCGTCGTCGGTATAGCTCGCGAAGATCCCCTTGTTGGCAAACGGCAGCTCGCTTGGAGCGATCCCACCGATGAGGTACCGGGCGAGATCCGCGGAGGGCATGTCGTCGAGCCAGGGGCGCATCTCCCTGGATAGCAGCACGCCGACCAGGCCCGTAGTGATCTTCCTGTCGAGGACATACTTGCGCCCTTCCGGGATGTTGAGAACCTCCTCGAGGAGGTCGTGCATCTCCAGCACGTTGATGTTGCGATCCTTCATCTTGGAGACGAAATCGAAGAAGTCCCGCCTGGCCTGCTGCACCCAGATGACGTCGTCGTAGAGCAGCTCCTTGCTGTTCGAAGGGGTGAGCCGCTCATGGGCCAATCCGGGCCGACACACCATGACCGTCTTCAGGACCCCCACCTCAGAATTCGCACCGAGTATCCGTGCCATGATTGGTATCTCCTCAATAGTGAATAGAGTTATCAGAACGTGTAGGAAACGTAAGCCATGCTGTACAGCCAGTCGTCATTGCCGCCGGTCCACTCCTCTCCGGCATCTCCGGGCATCAGGTACCCCAGAGTGCCGATGACGTAGACGTGCTCGGTGACCGACCAGTCCGCGGTGACGTTCACCTCATCGCCGAAATCGTCGTCGCTGAGCGGAACGCCGAAGATGTTGTTCTCATCGAGCGTGAAGTGATAGAAGAGGACGTTCAGTTTCAATTCCTCGGTCGGCGTCAGCTGCAGCCTCACCTGGTGCGTATTGAGGTTGCTGTTCTCCAGGGGATAGTTCCCGGTGATCTCGCCCTGGTACCAAGTGCCCCAGTCGCTGGACCCGTACGCCACGGGGTTGAAGCCCTCTCTCTCCACCGTGTCGAGGTCATCGCCGCTGAGATGGGAGTAGCGGTAACTGGCCCGCGGCGCCCAGGGGGCGTTCTTCCATTGATACGCCCCTTGCGCGTAATACCCCTCGCCCTCCCAGTCGTTTTGTCCCTGTTCGACGTACTCCCCGCTGAGACTCCAGCCCTTACCGAAGCTCCAGTCGCCGCGAATGGATCCGACGTTCATGCTCGGCAAGTCGGTCTGGCCGGAGTTCGTGACGTGAATCGCGCTGAAGCCGAGGTTGAGAGACTCTCCGAACGCCCGCTCGAAATTGCCGCCCCAACCCCTCCCCTCGGCCGAGCCGCGACGCGGCTGGTTCTTCATGGTGAACGCCTCGACCAGCCAGGGCCCTGAGTCGAAGGAGACCAGCGCGGCGTCCTTGAACGCCTTGCGGGCGCCAATCCACCAGCCGCCGCGGCCGCCGCCGTCGCCACCGCCATCGGCGACCAGCAGGCCCGTGCCGATGCGGTAATCGAAGCGCCCTGCCTTGACGGTGAGCGCGTTCTCGTCGAGTGAGCTGAACGCGGAACCGGAGCTCCATCCGATGTGTCCCTGCTCGATCCGGGTCTCGCTCGGATCGTCCAGACCGACGCTGAATCCGGTGGCGTCGTCGCCGTAGGAACGGGTGTGAAGGGCGCTCACTTCTCCGAAGAGCCGCGTCGCACCGGCGGGAAGCTCGCCGCCGATGCCGAACTCCACCGCGTTTTCCGACCAGTGGTCCACGTCGTCCCCGACGAAAGACTCCGCTTCGCCGAAGTAGGCATCGTTCCCGTTGAACGCCGCGGCCTGCAACTCGAGCAACAGGTGCAGCTTCTTGCCGTCCTTGTCATACAGGCCAATCTCCGCGTTGGTCCGTGTGCCCACCACCAGCAACGCCAGGGCCACCAACACCGCGTATCGCGTTATCCAGGCGCGGGTTCTCATTGCATTCTCCTTTGGGGCTCAGATGAAGAGAACGCCGGCTGTCAGGGTGATCAGAATCAGCGCAGCGATCATCAGCATCAGCGGCCACATGAACTTGAGCCATCGCTGGTAGGGGACGCGGCCGATGGCCAGTCCTCCCATGACGACGGCGAAGGTTGGATTGATGAGGTTGACGAGACCGTTCGCGGACTGAAAAGCAGTCACAGCCAGATGGCTGGGGACGCCGGAGAACACCGCCAGGGGTGCCATGATCGGCATGGACAGCACGGCCAATCCGGAGGACGACGGCACGAAGACCGAGAGCACCATCTGGACCAGGAACATGGCATTCACGAACCCGACCTCGGACAGGCCGCCGACCAGACTCTCCGAGGAATGAAGGAGAGTCCCCGTGAGGTTCCCGCTGTCCATGACCACGACGATGCCGCGCGCCAGACCGATCACCAGTGCGACGCCCAGCAGGTCCCTGGCACCGTCGACGAACGTGGAGGTGAACTTCTCCTCGCCCATCCTCGCCACGAGGCACACCAGAATCGCCGCGGTGAGGAAAAGCGCGGACATCTCCGCCATCCACCATCCGAGAACCGAGACTCCATAGACGAGCATCGCGAAGGAGACGCCGAAGATCACCAGGATCGCCTTCTGGGCGCCGCTGAGCGTCCCCGTCACGTCGCCCTGTTTGCTTCCCAGGAAGCGGGTCCGGTTGCTCTCGGCAAGATCGGCCACCAGCGAGCTCGATGGATTGGTCTTGACTCTGCTGGCATAGCGCATGACGTAGGCAATGCAGGTCAGCAAACCCGCAAAGAGGATGAACACGCGGAAAGCCAGCCCCTCTGTGAAGGGGATCCCGGCGGCGTCGGAAGCGATGACCGTCGCAAAGGGATTGATGGTGGAACCCAGGGTTCCCATGCCGGCGCCGATCATGATCACGGCCACGGCCGTGATGGTGTCGTAGCCCGCGGCGATGAGCACCGGAATGATCAGCGTGTAGAACGCGAGGGTTTCCTCGGCCATGCCATAAATCGTCCCTCCCGCGGCAAATAGCGTCATCAGGATCGGGATCAGCCAGATCTCGCGCCCCTTCAGCTTCGCGGTGATCCGTCCGATGGCGGTGTCGATGGCGCCGGTCTTGTTCACCACGCCGAGAAATCCGCCGATGATGAGGACGAACAACGCAACATCAATGGCGTTTGCCTCATTGCTCGCGGGGCTGTAGAAGCCAGCCACCGGAGCCATGAGGACGTCGACAATCCCCTGTGGATTCGCCTCGACCTGGTGGTACGAGCCGGCGACCGGAAGCTCCTTGCCGAGCTTCTCGTTCTCGACCATCTCGTACCGGCCGGCGGGGACGAACCACGTCAGTCCGGCGACCACGATGATCAACACGAACAGAATGGTGTAGGCACTCGGGAACTTGATGCGGCTCATTGCTCTTCACTCCTTTCTTGACTTCGATGACGTTGCGTACTCGATCTCTCCGTACCGGCTCGCGATAGAGGTGCCCGCCTCTCCGGCCAGCATCTCCCTGGCGCGGCTCAAGCTCCCGATACAGGCGATGCCACCGGTTTCTCTGGCGAACTCGCAGGCGGCTTCGACCTTCGGCCCCATGGAGCCGGCGGGAAACCCCAACGCGCTGATGCTGTTCGGTGAAGCCTTTCGGATCGATCGCTGATCCTCCCGGCCCCAGTTCTGATAGACGGCATCCACGTCGGTGAGAATCAGAAACGCATCCGCCTGTACTTCCCTGGCCAGAAGGGCAGCGGCACGGTCCTTGTCGATCACGGCCTCAACCCCGGTGATGCTGCCGTCCGGCAGATAGGTGGTCGGTATTCCGCCCCCTCCGGCGCAGATCACGATCACGCGCTGCTCGATCAGCATCCGGATGACGTTGATCTCGAAGATTCGCCTCGGCAGCGGCGACGGCACGACGCGGCGCCAATGCACACCGTCCTGCTTCACAATCCAGCCGCGATCCTTTGCGAGCGCTTCGGCCTGCTCCT
>Ga0137432_1000452_pt1 | contig 22618 bp, 23 predicted proteins | sample EasRivERMZT820_2_FD_102337 | JGI IMG/M metagenome (GOLD analysis project Ga0137432, IMG submission 102337) | Soil microbial communities from meander-bound floodplain in the East River, Colorado, USA - East River MetaG ERMZT820_2 | ecosystem: Environmental > Terrestrial > Soil > Floodplain ... | reverse complement strand
GGGAGCCCGATATCCGCGGCCACGATGCCCAGGTCGGCCATCAGGTGCAGCAGCCGCTTTTTCACTTCGAGCGACGGATCCTTGACCGACGGCGACTGGAGCCCGTCGCGCAGCGTCTCGTCGTTCAGATCGACGCGCGCGCGTGCCCAATCGAACCCGCCGTTCCTGCCTCCGGCGCTGTTCCAATCGTAGATGAGTTGCCGCTCTTCCATGCGAATGAGTGTCGCGCCAGGGTCCGGTCCGGTCAAGTGAAGTTGCCCCGAACGCCCCTAAAGTCATACTTTGGCGGCATGATTGACGAGCTTCTCGCCCACGACCACGTCCGCGCCGCGCGGGCGCACATCGAGCGCTCGGACGAGGCGACGCTCGCCCGTCAGGCCTCGCTGTCGGCGATTCCCGCCCCCACGGGGGCCGAACGGGCGCGCGGTGCTCGTGTGGTGCAGATGTTCGCGGATGCCGGCCTGGAGGATGTCGCGGTCGATGAGGTCGGCAATGTGCGGGGATGGTATGGAGCAGGGAGCGGGGAGCAGGGAGCAGAGAGCGTGGTGTTGAGCGCCCATCTCGATACCGTGTTCGGGCCTGAGCTCGACGTCTCCGTCTCCCGCAACGGCCCGCGCCTCGAAGGACCGGGAATCTCGGACAACGCTCGCGGCCTGGCGGCCATGGTCACCGTGGCGGAGGCGTTGACCATAGCACGGGTGCCCACCCGGAGACCGGTGCTGTTTGCGGCGACAGTCGGCGAGGAAGGTTCTGGCGACCTCCGCGGGGTCCGCCATTTGTTCGGAGGCTCGATCCGGCCTCATGCGTTCATCGCATTGGACGGCGCCGGGATCGAGCGCATCGTGCACCGCGCCCTGGGCGCGCGCCGCTATCATGTCACGTTCAATGGCCCGGGCGGCCACTCATGGGCTGCCTACGGAGTCGCGAACCCGGCGCATGCCGTCGGCCGCGCCATCGAGCAGATCACTCGCATCCCCTCGGGCGACGCACCACGCACCACGCACTCCGTCGTCAAAATCGGAGGTGGGACCAGCCTGAACTGCATTCCACAAACGGCCTGGTTCGATGTCGACTTGCGCAGCGAGGATCCTCGGGCGCTCGAGAGGCTCGATGACACCGTCCAGCGCTTGCTGCAAGAGGTCTTGGTCGAGATGAATCGGACCCGGCTGCCGGGCACGGCGCAGCTGACGATGGACGTCCGGCGCGTGGGCGATCGGCCCTCCGGGCTGACGCCCCGCAGTCATCCCCTCGTCCAAGCTGCCGTGGCCGCGACACGCGCCGTCGGCCACGAGCACCAGCTCGCCTGCGCCTCGACCGACGCCAACGTACCCATCTCCCTCGGCGTACCCGCGGTGGCGTTGGGCGCCGGCGGCCGCTCCGGTGATGCCCACCTCCCCACCGAGTGGTATGAAAACGACAAGGGCGCGCTCGGCATCGTGCGCGCCCTGCTCGTCACCGCGGCGATGGCGGAAGCGCAGTGAGCGTTATTGCCTGTAGTGTTATTGCCTGTAGTAGAGAATGAGATCCGTGCTCGGCGGCTTGGACCCCAGCTGCCGGATGAACGTCACGATCTGCCCGCGGTGGTAGGACGAATGGTTGATGAGGTGGCGAAACATCTGCCGGTAGCTGTGGACGTACTCTCGACCGCTGGACGGCTTTACGACCCGTGTTTCCTCCAGTCGATCGGCGGTGAAGGCGGCCAGAAAGCTCCCCCGCTCCGCCTCGACCGCCTCCCAGCGACCGCGGGCCTCCGCCAGAGATTTGAGATCGGCCCCTTGAGCGACCGCGGGATTGGGCTTTCCCAGCCAGCGGTGCAGCCACAGCTGCTCGGCCCACACGATATGCGCGAGCGTGCCGTGGATGCCGCCGTAGCTGCTCTTCAGGTCGCGGAAGTACTGCGCTTCGGGGAGGAGGGCGACCGCGTCGAAGATCGTGCGGTTCGCCCAGGCGTTGTAGTCGAACAGCTCGCGGAATTCGTTCACTAGCGAGCGGCGGCGATTTCCCCGTCATCCATGACCGAATCCTCGATCGATCTGCCTTCGATCTTTTGTTTGTCGCCGATCACCGAGCCCTTCACCTTGGCGTCCTTCATCTGGACGCCGCGGCCCAGGATGCTGTTGGCGATCGTGCTGCCCTCGATGGCACTGCCAGCCTCGATCGTGACGTTCGGGCCGATGGTGGAGTTCTTCAGCGTCACGCCATCCTCGATCCTCACCGGCTCCTGGATCCTGACTCCCCCCCCCGACTCCGCTTTTGCAGGCTTTCGGCCGCGTCCATGCTTCAGCAAGTGCTCGTTCGTCTCGAGCAGCGTGTCGACCTTGCCACAGTCGTACCAGCCGCCCACTTCGCTCACGAGCAACTGCTTGCCCTTGTCCACCATGTACTGGAACGCGTCGGTGAGATAGAACTCGCCGCCCTTTCCCGGCGGGCTCTTCAACACGTGCGCGATGCCGTCGAACAGGGTGCGCCAGTCCTTCACGTATTGCAGCCCGATGTTCGCCCGGCGCGAGATCGGCGTGCTGGGTTTCTCGACGATCTTCGTCATGTGGTTGTTGTGGTCGGTCACCACCACGCCGAAGCGCTGGTAGTCCTCCACTTCCTTGGTCCAGATGATGCCGTCGTCCTTACTCGTCTTGACGATCGACAAGTCAGCGTCGAACAGCGTGTCGACGAAGATGACGATGACCGGTCCATCGACGTAGGGCCGAGCCAGGTTCACCGCGCCCGCGGTGCCGTCGAGCACTTTCTGCTCGATGAAGCGCGCGGGAATGTCGTAGTTGTCGCGGATGTACTTCTCGACTTTTTCCTTCAGGTGCCCCGTGATGATGATCAGCTCGTCGAGCTGCCCCGCCTGGCGCAGCGCGTCCATGACGTAGTCCATCACGGGCCGGCCCGCGACGTGCACGAGCGGTTTGGGAACTCGCTTGGTGAGGGGAAGGAGCCTGGTGCCCTTGCCGGCCATCGGCATGATGACTTTCACTTGACGCGTCCGTAGCGATCCTGGAGCCGCACGACGTCATCGAGCTCGGGCGTGGATGCCTCGAGCAGGTCGCTGACGGAGACGGCCTCGAATTGATGGATCAGTTTGGGTGGAATGTGAAATGCCTCGCCCGCGCGCACCCGGCGCTCGGTCAGCTGCTCACCCTGCTGGATTCGCAGGATGATTTCGCCCGACAGCACGTAGATCGATTCGTCCTTCTTGTTGTGATACTGCAGCGACAGCACGTGCCCGGGCTCGATGTGCAGGATCTTGCCGACGTAGCGTTCGGCCTTCGCCCAGATGATCTCGTGGCCCCACGGCTTCTCGACTCTGTAGGGAGTGTCGTTCACGCCAGCCTCAGTTTGAGGGACGACGGCAGGGTCACGCATGCCGTCACGCAGACACCGCAGCCAACGCAGCCTTCCGGCTTGAGCACCGGGTGCCCGCGTGCATCGAGCGCGAGCGCCTGCTCACCCACCGGACAGGCGCGCGCGCACACGCCGCACTCGGCGCCCTGGAAGGTGATGCAGCGCTCGGGATCGAGCTCGAGCACGCCCATGTGTACCGATGCCCATCCGTCCGGAGGCACCACGAGCGCGCCCGTCTCGCACGCCGCGGCGCAGGGCATGTCTTCGCAGACGATGCACGCACGGGATGCCGGATCGATGTACGGCGTTCCCGCCGCCAATCCCACGCCGTGTCCGTTCGCGGGCATCTTCACAATGGCGTGCACGGGGCAGACGTCGATGCAGTCGCCGCAGCGCGTGCACGCGGCCACGAACGCGACTTCCGGCGCCGCGCCCGGTGGCCGGAACCAGCGCCTGGGCGCGACACGCTGCTCGGCCCGCTCCGCGATCTCATGCAGGAGCTTGCCGAACGTTTCCTGGAAGAACGTGCGCCGATCATTCATCCCTGACTCCCAACTCCTAACTCCCAGCTCCTAGAAGGAAGGCTCCAGGCTCACCTGCCACCTAAAATGCAGCCGGCCGTCGGTGGCGGGCGACGCCACGTCGGCGGCATAGTCCCAGCGATTCACCACCAGCGGCATCTCGAACCGCATGGTCCACGCGAGATCATTGATGCGGTGCCGGGTGATGATCCCAAGGCCGCCATCGTACAAGGTCGTGTAGCTCTTCCCGCCCGGGGCGGACGGGAGCGCGAGCGAATCTACGACTCCGGCATCGGCAAATGCTTCCAGCGCGACGTCGCGTAGGAACCCCGTCCGGCGCCGATAGACCGACTTCGTCCCTTCCATATTCAGTGCGACGGCCCAGCGGCCGCCCAGGTCGGGCCGGAAGCCGCGGAGGTTGGCGTCGCCCGGCGCGTGATAGTGGAAGTCGGGCCGCACGAACAGCGCACCCTCGCTGCGCAGCAGCGGGTTGGTGAACGTCTCGTACGGATCGGCGCCGGCGACCATGACGCGACGCTGCAGCGGCGGCGCATTCTGAGCAATGTATCCGCCCGCGAACAGCCGGGCCCCGAAGGTGGTCTTCCAAATGAACGGCAGCCGCACGCTGACTTCTCCCGTGGGACGAGCGAACAGCTCCACGTCGTAGCGGTTGTTCGACTGAATGCCGGCGCCCGGATTGCGATATACCAGGCCCGCACGCAGACCGAAGCGGCCGCGCCAGGTCCGCGGTCCGGAGCGCTTCACGACGGAGGCCCACGGCTCGACTTCGACGCTGCCCGCATTGTCCCAGAGATCGCGATCCACGTAGCCGAGATCGCCCACCGCCATCCAGATGGCGTTCATGCCGGCATGCCGGTCGGCGGTCCCGCCGAGGTGCTCGTTGAGCGAGCGATCGGCGGTGAGCGCGATGCCGGAGCGGCCTTCGACCCACCATCCCGCGACGCTGGTCTCGGTACGCGGCAGCGGCTTGCTGCTGGGATTGCCGTATCGCGCGTACACTCCAATCCGGTATTTCGAATCCGGCCCGGGTCCGCCTGTCGGGTCGGGGCCGGCGGCGTACGACAACAGCGTCAAACCCTTGTTGAAACGGTTGAGGTAGTTCGACCGGCCGCGCAGCGCTAGGGTGACGCCACCGTAGTCGTTGAACCAGGCCAGCGGCAGCAGGCCGCTTGCAAGACCGTCCCGGCGCGACTCGTTGCGCGTGGGATTATCGAACCGTGTGACCGTCTTACTGCGTGACTTGTGCCAGAAGCCGAAGAAGCCGCCGCGTGGCTCGTGGTTGTTCAAGGCGTTCCAGTCGTGCGCGCGAATACGCGGATCGAGCACCAGCCGGCCAGGCTTCTGAGTCGTGACGAATTCCACGCGCTCGCGCTCGGGCTGCCCGCTCGCGCGGGTGTAGATCGAATCCTTGTCGCCGATCTCGATCGGCATGAATCCGTCGCCCAGACGATCAATGGTGACAGCCGTCTGCCATCTGCCGTCAGCCAGCCGATTCCGTTCGACCTTCTGTAAACGGTAGTCGATGAGCGGTGTGCCGTGCAGCCACTGCGCGAACAACCACTGCAAATCCATGTTCGACACTTCTTCAGCGACTTCGCGGAACGCGGTCTCGTCCACGTGCTTCAGGCGCCAGCGCGCGTAGTAGGTGCGCAGAATCTGATGCATGACGTCGTCGCCCACGACGTAGCGCAGCTGCTCGAGGAACAGCTGGCCCTTGCTGTAGATCATCGTGTTGTAGGTGTTGAAGTCGCGGTAGCGATCGCTGATCAGCGAGACCGGCTCGCTCCAGCGGTCCAGATCCCAGAACAGGATGTCCTCTTCCACACCGGGATAGCCGGGCGGATTGCCGTTCGCTTCGAAAAACCAGTCGGTTTGGAAGCTCGTGAATCCCTCGTCGATCCAGCCCTCGCGCCACTCGTTGTTGGCGAGAATGCCCATCGTGTAGTTGTGCCCCAGCTCGTGCACGATGAGTCCGAGGCTCGCGCTGCCGTCCATGATCACCATCGGGAATTCGGTGCCGCCACCTTCGATGCGATGCAGGTTGGTGATCTGCGGCCAGGCGAACTTGCCGAACAACGCGTCGAGCCAGGCGAGCGCGACTTCTGTGCGCTGAACGGCGACGCCCTTTCCCCACGTGGCGCTGTCGCCCGGCTGGTACAGCACGCGTACGACCACGTCTTTGTACCGGCCCTGCTCATAGCGGTAATCGGGGTTCAGCGAGAAGGCGAAGTGGTGGACGGAATCTGCGAAAAACGTGACGCACTTGCGGCCCGCACCTGCGGTGCAGGACGGCCGGACGGCCTGACGGCCGGACGGCCTGTAATAATCTCGTTGGTAATCGATTCGAGAACCGGATTGAGCACTCGCGCGCTCCCAACCCGGATCCCCTTCCACAGGCACCCCCGTCGCCCCGATTACCTGATCCGCTGCGAGATCGAGCGTGACATCGTACGAGGCGAACTCGCCGTAGAACTCGCCCGCGGGATACAGCGGATGGTCCTGCCAGCCGTATTTGTCGTACACGACGACCTTCGGATACCACTGCGCGAAATCGAACCGGCGCCCCTGCCGTCCCTGGCGCCGCGGCAGCGTCGAGGGCCGCGCCTGCCAGTCGAGCTCGGCGACGAGCGAATCGCCCGGCGCGAGCGGACGCGGCAAGCGCCAGTGCGCGATCGTGGAGTCGGGCGCGTACGGGTAGTCCGGTTTTGCTGCAACGCCCATCACGCTCGCTGCGGTGATCCGCTCGAACGCGTAGTCGGGATCCTGCATGCGCTGAAAGCGCACGCGGCCTTCGGCCGAGTCGACGGCGGCCCAGCGCGAACCGGGGCGGAATGCGTTCAGATACTGATGGACGTAGAAATCGCGCAGCGTGTCGGGTGATTGATTGACGTAGCGAATCCGCACCCTACCGGTGAGCACGCCGCTGGGCTCATCGAGCGACGCGGTGATTTCGTAGGCGACGCGCTGCTGCCAGTAGGTGGAATCGGGACCGCCGGGACCGCCGGGACCGCCGGGACCACCAATCAAGACGAGCAGAATCGAGAGCATGGGCTGGGGAATCTCGCGTGTTTCCGGGCCCGCTCGCAAGGAAAGGACGCCGGTTCTCGCGCGCGCATCGCCACTATGGTCCTCCCCATTACCAGGAGGACACATGTTGAATCGTCGTTGCATCACGGGGGCGGTGCTGATCCTCGTCGCCGCTTGCTCTGACCGGACCGTGACGCCGCCGGATGGGACGGCCGGACGGCCGGACGGCCCGACGGCCGTCGAACCGCCCGTCAGCCCATCCGCCCAACCGCCCGTCGAATTGGCAAGAATGGTCGCCAAGGGTCTCAAGAACCCCGTCTTCCGGGCGTACCTAAAGGCGCAGCTCGACGCCTCGCCCTACCGCGAGCACAAGCTGCAGTTCGAGATGTTCCTCAACGCCAACAGCGCGCGGGCGCTGCGGCAGATCGCGGGCGAGAACGGCGGCAACGCCGAGCTGGTAGCCCGGCAGGCGAAGCAGGCGATCGCGCTCGAGGTGTACTTCCCGGTCGCCGACCATGCGAAGGCGTGGAGCGGCGACGAGCGGGTACTCGTGGCGACGGCGCTTCGCGACGAGGATGCGCCCGTGGCGTTTGACGTCGAGGGACGCAAGCAGCTGCTCGATCCCAAGAGCCCGCCCGCGACGCCGGTCCTGGCGCTCGTACCGGTGGAAACCGACTTCACGACTCGGGCGGCCCGGCAGACGTGCCTGGAGGACTGCGGCGGCGGGGCGGGCGGTGCCGTGCCCCCACCTCCACCGGCACCTGGGCTGTACATGACCAAAGCCCATTTCACGCAAGACTTTGAAGGCTGGTTGAAGGGGTCACCCGAATTTGAAGTACAGATTCTTGGCCAGAAGGGTCAGACCGATTCCTTGATCGCCTACCAATGCGCCGGAGAACACGCCGGAGGGCCATACGCCTTCGATCAGAACGGCCGCGATTGGAGCGGCCGGGTCTTGCTGTTTTCAAAACAACAGCTCGACCAGTACAACGCGGCGCATCCGCAATCCAACATTCGGGTGTTCGTGGTCGAGGATGACGACACCGCGTGCCAGATCAAAACCGATCCAGATCGATTTCAGAATGTCGTGAATGAAGTGGACAGCGCCTACAACCGCTTCACCTCTGGAAACGACTCGAGCACGGTCGTCAAGAAGTACTACGGGTATGCCAAGTCCGCTTACAACATCTTTCAGGCGATCGCGAGCTGGATCAAAACGAACGATGAGCTCGTGGGGAATGCCGTCGAAGACCGGATCGTGGGTCAGTTCTATCCCGGATTCAACTGGTTTGTCAAAGGCGACAACAATATCACGAACGGCTGGATCAGCCTCGTGATGTACTGAGGAGAGACGATGCGCGCGCTCTTTGTCACCCTCGTCCTGCTGCTCGGCACGATGCGGTCGGTGCCGGCCCAGTGGCACTTAGGATTGGAGCTCGCGACTATCAGGTATCGTGGCTCGTCGCGCGATACGAGCGGCAGCCACGTGATCTCCGGGGGCGGACCTGCGGGAGGTCTCGCCCTCGGAATCAGTATCGGTCACCACTGGCGGCGGCTGGCCGGCACGGTCCGCATTGCGTACGCGAATCCCGGGTTCGCTGTGACCGGGAACGACATGAGCATCGTAGACAAGACGACCGGCAGGCTGGCCGATGCAACGCTGCTGGTCGGTACCCGGGTTGGAGGGATAGGGACGAGCGGAGCGGTAAGGTTGGAGTTGGGCCCCTCCCTCCACCTGTGGGATTTCGATGGCGAAGTCCGCGCCCGAGGCGGAGCAATCGGTGCAGCGAGCTACGAATGGCCTGTCTCGAGCCGTTTCACCGGGGCGATCCGGCTGGAGGGAATGGCTTCGCCTTCATGGTTCAACGCCACGGACGTGCCGCCCGACTTCGAGCGGCGCGCCACGTGGCGTTATGGAGTCGGACTCGGCCTACACTACCGGCTTTAGGGCGTCGGAGACGCTTCCCGCGGCGGAATGACCGCCTGCCCGATCGTGTTGGCGTCCGTCCCAAACCAGATCGACTTGCTCGCCGCGTCCCAGTACATGTGGCGCACCGTGCCGCCGCCGCTGGGCACCGCGGTCGGCTCCGAGAACTTCATCGTCTTCGTGTCGAACGCGACGAAGCGATTGGGCCGCGATGTCTCGACCACCCAGACGCGATCTTCGTTGTCGATCGCCGACGCATACGGACGCGATTCGGCACCACCCGGCAGCGGCCACTCGTCGAACTTGCCCGTCACGGGATCGTAGCGGCCCAGGAAACCGGCCGCGTAGTCGCCGTAATAGATCTTGTCGGCCGACGTGATCTCGAGCCGTCGCGCCCGCGCTTCGGCTCGCGGCAGTGCGATCTCCCGGAGCTGCATCGTGGCAGGATCCACCGTCGCGAGTTTGTTCGTGCCGAACAGCACGACCCACGGCCGTCCCTTGGAGTCGATCTTGATGCCGTAGGGCCGCGCGCGCTCGGTAGGCACTTTGACGAGTTGGACCGCGCCGGTGCTCACCGTCAGCTTGCCGATCGCGTTGCCGCCCTGGGCCGTGAACCAGATGTCGCCCTTCTGATCGAAGATGAGCGTGTGCGGATCGCGCACCATCGAATCGGGCATCGGGAAACGCTTCCAGGTCCCGGTGCGCGGATCGAGACTGCCGATGTGCCCCGCGAGATTGCCCGCGTACCACACGACGCCCTGCTTGTCCACGATCAGGTTGTGCGGGCCGACATTCTCGCCGTTGGGGAACTCGAAGCGCTTGAACTCGCCCGTCTTGGGATCGAGGTAGGCGAGATAGTTGCCCGCCTGACCGCAGAACCAGATGCGCCCCGTCGTCTGATCGACGAACGGATCGCGCGGGCGGGTTTCGCCCCATGGCACGGGCCATTCTTTGATGACGGGGGGCTTGTCGAGAGTTGGGACTACTGCAAGCGCTGCTACAACCGCGAGACTGAGGACTTTCACAAGAGAGCTCCGTGGTGGTCTAGACCTTCTAATCTTAGCTGTGGCGAACGAACCTGTGCAGGCCTAGTCACGGTCCGAATACTGTGACGACTCAATGATCGGCAATCAGACTCGAGGCGACTAAGCCCGCCAACGACCCGGCAAGTTCTTTTGCGAGCGCCGGTAACGCTGAAGATCGATGATAGGACACAGACGTCACGGCGTTGGCCCCACCGGCAGTCGAGCGTTGCGCCCGACTCGCCGCGATGCTCGCCGTGGCGAGCGCTTCGCGGCCAGCGCTATCGGGCGCAGAGTCTACTGCCAGCGCAATCCCGACGCATTGCCCGACGAGGAACGGCAGGAACGGATCGTCTGCCGCGCGCGACGCTACAAATGCGAGCAGTGAATCCGTGAACGCAGGACGCTGGCTGGGGTCGTCGGACAGGGCCACAAATTGCTGCAGACGCTCGAGAGCCAGGTTGTCGCTGTCACTGCGTGCACGTACGACGAATTCAACCGGCTTGCCTTCAAGGGGTTTTGACATTGAGGACCCTCTCCAGCCGTCAACGTCGAAAATCGGAAGGAGCTCATACTTACCGGGCAAGAGATGATGTCCTGTGTAGAGAGTCTGCATCTCCGGCCTGTACACTCCCCAATGATCCTGTATCAACGCGACGTGATACTTGACTGCTCCGGGGGACAAAGGCTCGCCCCGATAACCTGGTAGGAACGCGTAGTCGACGATAAGCCCCCACTCCCGAATATGGCCGCTCTTTTCCTCAGTCAGATCTCCATGAAGAAACCACGAGGAGAGATCATACGGCGCAATCCAGGCCGTATCAGCTCCATCGTTCGTAAGGGAAAAAACAACGTACAGCGGCTCGCCTTCGAAAAACTCCGGTTTCCCCATCACTGCTCTGAGGTGGAGGTCGCTGTAGACCGAGGTGGGAGCGGTCATGCAACTGGTCGCGAGCAATAAGACCCCGGCAATAACAGCCGAGGTGGACCCCCATCGCAGGATCAGCGTTTCACGGCTCATATCCTATACTAATACCGTAACCGGTTCCAAGATCCAAGGCGGTGCTGTTGTACGTCATATCGAACGTGAGCCTGCGTAGCGTGAGACCACAGCCGATTCCCTTCCGCCACGCGAAGGCGTCCGCTCCGTATGACGTCCGGTGGCGACTTGCGCCCAGCTCAAAGTGAATGACGGAGAACAGATCGAACCGGGTGGAGACCGCATATCCCTCAACCGTTTCCGAGAACCGCCACTGAGCCCCCTCGTAGTAGGCGAGCGCGGTCGAGATGCGAGCTCGGCCGATCGGTCGCGTCAAGACTAGGTCGGCTTGTTTTCGACCGCCTCGGGCAGGCGCGATGGAGCCAGCGGCTACCCCGGCCCAGTGCAGACCTAGGGTCAGCTTATCGCTCCCGAGCGGCATCAGCCGTGCGTGAATGCGAACCAGGTTTGACCCGCGAATATCTCCGATCATTTCGTCCGCGGCGGTGGCGAAGCCGAAACTCACCGCGGCATGCTTCCGAGCAATGGTAGCATCGAGCGCTGCAATGATCGCGCGGGCCTGGAGATCGGAAAGCCCTGGATCCTGATTCGTCAGCGCGCTGTCAAACAGCTGGCCAAGGCCGGTATAGGCAAAGGCCAAGGACCAGCGCGGGCCCCAGCGAAATGCGGTGACTCCGTGGAACGCCTGCATCGGAAACGCACGAGTCCGATAGAGACTGACCAGCGCTCCGACAGATCGAGAAGACAGCGTCGGGTCGCGCAGCAAATTGGCGAGACCCGACGGAACACCTGCTGTTGGCTCGACCAGAGGCGCAGAGCCTTCGAGGGCGACAAGGTGCGTGCTCTGCGCGCGCAGCTGAAGCTGGCACGGTGACACTATTGCTAGTGCCAGCCACAGTGCGCGCGATACGGTCTTCACGACAAACTCACATCAATGACGAATCAGCAAGCGTTGGGTAACGCGTTCAGTACCCATGGTGAGGACAGCAAAATAGACGCCTGGTGCAACCGCCCGACCCCGATCATCAACTTCATCCCAGCCAATCTCGTAAAAGCCCGCCGGCATCGGTTCGTTCACAAGCATCCGAACAAGTCGAGCCGCGCTTGTGTAAACGCGAATGGTAACGGTTGTCCCGGCGGCATTGTCTGGTACGCCAAAGCTCAAGCCCGTGACGCCGTAGGCGCGCACGAGGTCGGACAGGCGACCGCCATCCGCGGGGCTTTCGACACTAGGCGCCGATGCCTCCGCGGCTGCCACACGAGTCAAAATGCGGGGCTCGCCGAACACGCGCTGATGTAAGAAGGCCTTCCCTGGTCCTGCTGCGAACTCGGGAGTCGTCGGGTTACAGGGCTGTTGCGCTGCCATGGCAATGGGCGGTCTTGCTTCTTGGTGCGGACTTAGTGGGTCAAACGCGGTGGCGGGCGGGTTACAAGGTAGGCCTGCAAACCAGAATGAACTGGAAACGATCGACTTGTTGCACCACGTACAGCCATAGTCCGAATAAGCGAAGACGTTGAAGTAGTAATATCCAGGGGCGGCCCCCGTGCCATCGTCCTTCCTTCCATCCCAAACCACGGTGTGCGTACCAGAGGGCATGAGCGTCGGGTAGTCGCGGAGTTGGCGCACGACCACGTTATTCGCCGCCCGGACCCAGACTCTATGATGACTGTGGTCCGTAACTCGATAGCCTAAAGTCGTTAAACCATCTGATGTCGTTGGGCCCGACGTCCGGAAGAGCTCGAGGCCGAAATAATGCTCGCGAGCGCCGGAACCAGCCGACCATTTCTCAGCAGTCAAGACGCGCCCTTCCCCGTACCAAATCGTCTGACCACTGGCATTGCGTTTCGTTCCGAAAGGAACATGGACCGCGTTTGGTTTGGCAAACGTGTTGTTGACAGCGCCAACGCCGTAACTGCCGTACTGACTCAAGAGTTCGAGGCTGGATGTGAACTTGAGCAACCGGCTGTTTCGCACATCTGACACGATCACGTTTCCAAAATGATCAACGGTGCAGTCGGAGGGTTCACCCGCATCGGGCAGCGTTACGCTTCGAACCCACAGTGGCCCGATCGCTGGGTGCGCCTGCTGCATCTGTACGATCCTCTTGTTCCATCTGTCGGCAATGTAGAAATCCAGCGTAAAAACAGAACCGCCGCTGGAACCCACTGCCCGACCCACACAGATGCCGCTAGGTCCGTTGAATTGTCCTGGCCTACTCCGTTGGAACCGGTGACCCACTGCTTGGCCGGCGTCCCGCTTCCGCTCCATGTCCAGTATGAGACCTTCCCGGCCCCATCAAGGGCGTAGAAGAATTCCGTGGTAAGCGGAGTGACGGAGCCATCCCACGCGACGTCAACCACACCGCCCAAATCGGGATCGTTCGGTGTAACCGCGACTTGGGCCAGCGATTTGGCGGCGGCGTTGAAACGAGCAAGAACCACACGGCCGTTTAGCTGATCCGCGATGAACAGCGTCCGCGTGGCGGAGATATCTACCCCACCCGGGCCGAGCAACCTGAGCGTCGAAGAGCCAACGTTGGTAAATGCGTAGATGTATTCATCTTTCTCGCCGAACAGCACGCGGCTCCACGCGCCGTCACTCGAGAACTCGTACGCTCGAGGAGGAGATAGCAGCGCGTCAATGAAAGTGACTTTCGCGTCGAGCGAGGCGAACAGGTGCCGGTTTAGCCTGTTCATTGCAATGGTTTCGGTAATGCGAGGGCCGATGACGCGCTCCGGTGACAGCTCCGGAACCTGAACAAACGTTTGCGCCGCCACGGTTGGGCCGACAGGACCCATCAGCAAAGCGGTCGCGGTCATGGATGCCGTGAATTGAATCCAGCTGTGAAGGGCGACCATTAGACGTGCTCCTACTCGTGGGAATGGCCAGGTAGAATTGGCGAGACTCGACGCATACCCTGTCGCGGTTTCACGACCTCTTGAGCCAACGAGGGACCGAGCTGTGCGGCGAGATCTCCAGGCGGCTCCGGTTCGGAGGCAAGGGCAATCGCTGCCATAGCGCCGGCGGGCTCAAACCGCTGCTTGCGCGCGATCTCGAGCCGCGCCGCACTCAGGACAGCCACGTCACTGGACGACGGCGCAAGACCCCACGCGTTTCCGGTCACAACAGCGTCATTCACAAGAAACGATGCGAAGGAGTCCATGCCGTCCTGGCCAAGACGGGCTCTGATCAGCGCCATCAGTTTCGGGAAATAGCCCGCCCGCGTATTGCGATTCCAACCCTGGGACATCAACTGCTCGACTTCGGCAAAGGACCGTTCTTCCTGGGGCGTCCGTGCCCGCACTTCGATCCGCACTGGGCTGGAGACAACGTCCGGCAGCGCGGTCGGTGCGCCGTCCACGGCAGCGTGGAACGTTACCGCGAAGGTGTACGTGCCGACGGCAATTTTCCTCGGGAACATGGTCCATGTGGGCACGACAGCATCGCCAACGTTGTTCTGTAACACGACGAGCAGATGTCTTGGCTCGCCAGGTGCAATCGGCATACCGCGCCAACCTGGAGGAAAGGCATAGTCAACCCACATCCTGTATCTCGGAACGACTGAGCCGTCGGATCGTTTGAGAGATGCTTCGAGGCGATCCGGCGCCAGCTCAAAGATCGAAGTCCAGACTGTGTCCGGCCCCTCATTGGTCAGCCGAAAAACGGCGTAAATCGGCTCACCTTCGAAAAACACTTCCTTCCCCACGGACGCCGACAATGCGAGCTGCGCCGGGGACTGACGCATGGGTGCAATTGCAAGGAGTAAAGCCAGCGGGATCGGTGCCAAGCGGCAGGAAGTCATCATGGTCATCGTCTCAGTTCGTGATGCTGCGCCCGCAAATGAGGTTGTCCTGGCAAGTGAGATGTAAACATGGATTCGCTTCTGTGGCCTGCTCGTAGTGCTGATCGAAAATCGGCTGCTTTGCTGAGAGATCGCCACCGACCATGTTGGCTTGCATTACATCCCTGCCTTGATTGGGCGAGGGGACAGGTCCGGTGTGAAAATTGGAGTTGTCAGCATGCGTCAAGCCGGCACGTTGATGTCCCATTTCATGGGTGTGCGCGCGGATGTAGAAGTTGATGGCTGGATAACCGCTATACCCACTGCACTTTGCAACTTCGTAGATCCAACCTGCGAACATCACCGAGCCGCGGCTCGTCACATTTGTCGGGACCTCGTTATCAGTAAACGGGTCATCGAGGGTAATGCCGATTACCTTGGCTTGAGGGCCGCAGAAAGCGGTGCCGTTGACGACAGGATGGTTCGTGGGTGGGCCTATGACCCAGAACACGCCGAACGCGAAGGTCGCGTTTCTTTGATTTTGTACCCATGTTGCGTAGAACCGCCTGTTTGCCTCAATAGTCGCTTGAGAGGGGTTGCTCGGATCGGTCGGATCGAGTATCGGCCACGTGGAGTTCGGGAATGGGGATAGGATCGTCGACTGTGGGCCTGTGAAGTCGAACTTTATGCGGGCTACCTGATTGAAGGCGTCATTCGTCACATCATGAATGTCTCCGATTTTGTCGATTAGCTTTGGGTCTTGGTAGTACGAAAACGCGTCCGTCGACCACTCCGCCGTGTTCTGCACCAAGGTGAGGAGTGCCTGGTCCGGCGGCGGAGGCGGAACGTTGCATGCCGGCAGAGACCATAGTAGATACACCGCAACTAGCCACCGGCTGAGCACTCTCTTGTATGTCACAGGGTACCCCCACCGAGTCGAACCACGGTCAAGATTCACAGAGCGCGTTAAGCAACCCGGTTACCGATGAAAGGCGGAGAGCTTCACCATCGGGCCTGAATGTGAAACGAATCGGACCCGCACTGCCTCTGGTGAGCAGAGTAGTCTCAACGACCACGGCGCCGTCCCCGAGCACTTCAACTCCTGCCGTGTCACTAATGACCAGGTACGTACGTCCGATCGCACTCCCCCCGAGCGCACGCCGAACGAGCGTCAAGGCGTCCGGAAGCGTGCGGCACTTGAGACCGTTGCCGGAACGCTCAGCCGGGGGAAGGAGCGTATCGGGCAAGAGGTTGGTGAGGCTGGTTCGATCATTCGCCGTAATCGCTTCACGAATGCGGAGCAATACCAACTTGGCAGCCTGCGCACCCGCCGTGGCAGCATCAACGCTAGAGATGCCTGGAGGCCGAAGGGAATCAGGGTTTTCTAGCTTCTGAGCAGACAGAGACGTGGCGAGGTTCATGAAAAGCCAGCCCCCAGCAGCGATACGGCGCATAAAGAACTCACAGGAATGCGTTTGCACACAATTTGAGCCAGTCGCGCCAGAGTATTCTATGCCGTTTGGCGCTGTTCGTTGTGCTTTGGTTATGACTCTTTGTGCGGTTTCGGTCGCACAAACCGTCTTGGTTCGGTAGGCTTTGCTCACACCGGTCGCCAGTGAGGGACCTATGAGTGCCTTGGCAGAGCAGCTGCACACACTGTTGCCGCATTTGTCCCACGCGGGACATCAGGTCCTAGCTGCTGTCGCGAATCAGGCAGGTCTCATCGGGGGTGTGAACCGTCTCTTGCCTCAACTCGGATTGCAGAGTCGCCATTGTCTCGCGCGCCTCCTACAGCGCGAAGGGCTGCCGCCGATCGAAGAGCTATGTGGATGGATGACGGTTCTTTTCTTGTTGTACAATCACGAACAGACGCACACTTCCCTCTACCAGCTGGCATTGGAAAACCGGCGGCATCCACCAACCTGCTATCGAACGATTAAGCGCATTACCGGAAAAACGTGGGGTCAGGCAGTTTCAGAGGGTTTTCACTTCGCGCTGATCAGTTTCCTGCAGCGGTGCGGCGACTTACGTCGGAGTCGAGCCGGTATTGCCGTCAACGGTCTACTCGCCAGTCAACATCCTCCGTTGCAAGGCCGTCAAGCGACGGCGCACTGAACCGTCGTAAATCCGATCGCCGACCCGTACCACTACTCCACCGAGGATGCGAGGATCCGAACGGAAGTACGCGCGCACCTCCCGACCGAGCGCCTTGGCCAGCCGCTCCACGACCTGCTTCTGCGTGCGCGCATCCGTCTCGCTTGCCAGCGTGACCCCGGCGTGCACGCGGTTGAGCTTCTGATCTAACAGCCCCAGGTACTCCTGCGCTATCTCGGCCAGGAGCCCCTGGCGCCCGCGCCGCACCACGGCTTGCAGGAATCTGACGAACTCGCGCGGCGCCTCACCCTTCAGCGCGCGCTCGAGAATCTGGCTCTTGGCCGCCTTGGAAACGCGCGGGGACTCGAGCGCCGTGGCGATGCGCTCGTCCGACTGGATGGCGCCGGCCACCGCATCCAGCCACGGGCCGTGCTGGTCGCCGGCGGCAAACAGCGCCTGCGCGTAATTGCGGGCGACCGTGATGCTCTTCACTTCTTCTGCTCCGCGAGGCTCTCCAGGAACTCGGTGACGAGCTTCCGGTTCGCGTCAGTATCCAGATTGGCTTCGATCACGCGCGAGGCTGCGGCGATCGACAGCTCCACCGCCTCCCGCCGCAGCGCGAGAATCGCCTTGTCCTTCTCGGCGTCGATGTCCTTGCGGGCGCGGCTGAGCAGCGCGTCGTACTCCTCGCGCGCTTTGGCGAGCAGCGTCTCCCGCTCTTTCTGAGAGACCGTTTTCGCCTTCGCGAGGATCTCGTGTGCCTCGTTGCGCGCCGCGGCGATCTGCTTCTTGTGCTCCTCGAGCAGACGCTGTGCCTCGGCGTTGGCCTTCTCGGCGTCCTCGAGCTGCTTCTGAATGCGGCGCTCGCGCTCCTCCACCGATTTGACGATCGAGGGGAACGCGAACTTCCACAGCAGCCCGAGCAGAATCACGAAGACGAGGAGCGTCCAGATGATCAACCCGGGGTTGATACTGAACGGCCCCCCCCCCCCACCGGCGCCGGCGCCCTCGGCAGCACCGTGCGCCCCCTCCTGCAGAACGGCCAGCAAAGCCGTCATTTCACCAGCTTGAAGAGCAGCGCGAACACGAGGGCGGCCAGCGTAGCGCCTTCGACCAACGCCGCCGTCAGAATCATGGCGCCGCGGATGTCGGCCGAGGCCTCAGGCTGGCGCGCGATCGCTTCAACGGCCTGGCCACCGATCCGGCCGATGCCGAGTCCGGCGCCGATGATCGCGAGGCCCATCCCTATCCCAGCGCCGAGTAGCGCATTGCTGTTGAGCGCCGCCTGCACTTCGGGCGCGACGGCCTGGACCAGCAAGAGCAGGTTGTGCATTTACACCCCTTGTGAGTTGTACTTGGCGTCTTGGCGTCTTGGCGTCTTGTTAATGTTCATGCCGCATCAACCCGATAAAGACGGACGTGAGCAGCGCAAAGATATACGCCTGCAGAAATGCGACCAGCAGCTCGAGCATCATCATGAACAGTGTGAGTGCGACGGCGCCTATCGCTACGCCGTACCGAATTGGCGGCGGCGCTGCGCCGAAAACGAAGATCAGGCCGAGCAGCACCAGGATGACGAAGTGGCCCGCCGTCATGTTGGCGAAGAGCCGGAGCGTCAGCGCGAACGGCTTGACGACTTTGCCGACCAGCTCGACCGGCGTCATGATCGCGGCCATGATCACCGCGCCGAACCCCGTCATCCCCGGCGGGACCATCACGATCGTCTTCAGGTAGCCCTTGGGCCCGAGCGCCAGGAACCCCGAGACCTCGATTGTGACGAAAGCGGTGAGGGCCAGGGCGGCGGTGACGGCGAGGTTGCCGGTCGCAGCCGCACCCCATGGCAGGAGACCCAGAAGGTTGCAGTACAGAATGAAGAAGAAGAGCGTGAGGATGTAGGGCGAGAACTTCTCGCCGCCGTGCCCGATGTTGGCCACGGCGATGTCGTTGCGCACGAACAACACCAACGCTTCGACCGCCGCGCCGAGTCCACGCGGCCCGCGGCCCTCGCGGTGACGCTTGGCAACCTGGCGGCCGCCGTACCACAGCGTCACGAAGACCAGGAACGCCGCCAGGATCATGAAGACCACGTGCTTGGTCGGCGAGACGTCGAGGTTGCCGATGTACCAGGGCCCTGGCAGGTGCCACTCACCCAGCCCGAACGGCAGCTCCACCACCTTGCTGTCGCCGGTGTGGTGAAAGATCATCGCGCCGATGTCGGGCTCTTGGAAAATCACCTGAGAAACCTCGTCTCCAGGAACAGCAGCGGCAACAGCACTCCGACGTACGCCAGCAGCGCCGGCACGCTGCGCGAGAAGATCAGGACGACGCCCACGCCCAGGAACCGAATCCCCATCCCACCGAGCCAGCGCGCCATGAACTCGGGATTCGGCGCGCGCATCTTGGGCCGCAGCAACGCCACCGCCCATAGCTGCGCGGCCACCGCGACTCCGCCGCCGATCGCCGCGGGTTTGCCACCAAGCAACGTCGCTACCACGGTCAGCCCCACTCCCAGCGCTGCGAGCAGGGCGACGTTCTTCACTTCTTCTCCGTGTCCTTTTTCACGCGGTAGTAAATGCTCATAAACCCCGCGAACCCGCCAAGAAACGCCCCGATGATCGTGAGCAGCGGCCGCGTATGGACCAGTCCGTCGATCCACCAGCCGAGGGCACCGAACAGGAGAATGGCGACCGTAAAGTTGAGCGCCATGCCGAAGTACGCGTAGCCTTGGCCGTAACCACCGGCCCCGCCGCCGTTTTTTTGTTCTGGAGTCATGTTGCGCCGGGAAACCTAGACGCTTGTGAAATTTTTCGCAAGCAAAGTGCTAGCACCGCAACGCTATGTGGCGCCGTAACATGGACTCAGTGACTCTCGATCCTTCGTCCGACCAGCGGCGGGCCCCCCAGATGGGCGCGAAGCGCGCTGATCCGCCCGGTCGCGTCTCGTTCGACGCGATACACAATCCCCTCTAGCGTGAAGAGCTCGTCGGTCGTCACGGCGGCGAACAGCTCGTACCCCGGCCCGTCGTTCAGCCGGGCGAGCACGCGCTCTTCATCTCGAACTATGTCCGTCACGAAGCCGCGCCCGTAATCGTAGCGACCAGGAAGCTCCTCCAAGAACGACCGACTCAGTGCAGCCGCGTGGCGTTCCTCCTGCGCGTAGCCGGGCCAACCGTAGCGAGCGGCCGCCGATCGGATGATCTCGTCGCGCAGACTCCCACCGTTGTCGCCGCTCGTAAGCACTGCGATCCCATCGCCGCGCGTCGGAAATGCCACGATGATCGCGCGGTACCCGTTGTTCGATCCGGTGTGGGACAAGCGAATCTCCCCGCCGGCGGTGTCAACACTCACGCCGAGCCCCCAGTCGTCGATCTGCCGGCGCATCATCTCCCGGGCCGTGGACCGACGTAGCAGCGCACCCGGTGCGCCGCGCCACGCTGTGTTCAACCCAATGATGAGACGCGCCATGTCGGGCGCCGTGGACCAGAGCCCCCCTGCGGCCATTTCCGGCAAGGTCCACCAGCGACCCTCGATCACCTGGCCGCGGCGATCGTGGCCCGGCGTTGCGCGGGCAGCGAGCGAGTCCGGAAGGGGCTGAAGAAAACCACTGCTATGCATGCCCAGTGGAGTAAGAACGAGGCGCTTCGTCAGCAACGGAAACTCCTCGCCAGTGACGTCGATCAAGAGTTGCTGCAGCACGGAATAGCCGCCCCCGGAGTAACGCCACCGGCTTCCCGGCTCATAGTCGACACGTACCGCCGGGCGACTGGATGGCGGCAGGCCGTCGAGCGCCTGCAGCAGCGTGGGCGTGGCGTGCCCCGGCGGGTAGATACCGACGGCGCCATTGGTCAGGCCACCGGAGTGGCTCAACAGGTGTCGGAGCGTCACCGCGCGCCCAGCAGTGAATGAATTGTCAGGAATCCGCCACGAGCGGAGCACATCGTTGATAGGGCGATCGAGGGACAGGATCCCCTGATCCACGAGACTCAGCGCCGCCAGCGCAGTTACCGGCTTGCTGATCGACGCGACCTGAAACCGCGTGGTGTCGCTGACACCCGCTCCCCGCGCCAACGTCCAGTCGAGTCGGTTGCCGCGCACGACGGCGATCGTCACGCCCGGTACTCGGTGGAACGCCATCCGCTCGGACAGACTCATGTTCAGCGCCGGCGCGCCGGCGATGCGCACCGGGTACATCAAGCGTTGCTCCACGAGGAGGGCTTCGGCGCGGGCAAGATCGGTTTGCCCGGTGTGCGGGGTGGCGCAAGCTGACAGTATCGCGATGGCGTTGATCAGAGGACGGCGCATTGCGGATACGTTACGGCGTCAACCGAAGGGCGCTGACCGCTGCGGGCATGTCTGACCTGATTCTGACGTCAATGCGTCGGCGTTAGTAGAGCCAACCTTTGGTGGCGCATAATGGTAGGGATTCATTAGCTTGCACCGATGACGTCTGCTCCCCGCTCCCCGCTCCCTGCTCCCTCAGGAGATGTCGAACTGCTCGAGCGCCTGGCGACTGCACGACAAGACCTGCTCGCACAGGTCGGCCAGCGGATCGTGGGCCAGCGCGACGTGCTGGACGGAATCCTCACCGCCGTATTCGCCGGGGGCCACGCGCTGCTCGTCGGCGTCCCGGGTCTCGCCAAGACCATGATGGTGCAAACGCTCGCCGAAACGCTCGATCTGGGGTTCGCCCGGATCCAGTTCACTCCAGACCTCATGCCGTCCGACATCACGGGGACGGAGATCATCGAAGAAGATCTGACCTCGGGCAAACGCGGCTTTCGGTTCGTGCGCGGCCCCGTGTTCGCCAACATCGTGCTCGCGGACGAAGTCAATCGGACTCCGCCCAAGACCCAAGCGGCGCTGCTGCAGGCGATGCAGGAGCATCAGGTCACCGCGGCGGGCCAAACGCATACCCTGCCCTCGCCGTTCTTCGTGCTGGCGACACAGAATCCGATCGAACAGGAAGGCACCTATCCCCTGCCCGAGGCGCAGCTCGACCGGTTCATGTTCGAGCTGCGGGTGAACTACCCGTCGCAGGAAGAAGAAGAGATGATCGTCACGTCCACGACGGGCGATGCCGCGGGGGACGTGCGGCCCGTGCTCACGGCCGACGACGTGCTGGCGATGCAGCACCTGGTGCGGCGCATTCCGGTGTCGCAGGCGCTCGTGAAGGCCGCGGTGACGCTAGTGCGGATGACGCGGCCGGTCGAGGAGGACGCTCTCCCCTTCATTAAAGAGTACATCTCCTGGGGCGCCGGGCCTCGCGCGTCCCAGTACCTGGTGCTGGGCGCGAAGGCGCGCGCCGCGCTGGACGGGCGGCCGATGGCGGACGAAGATGATCTGCGCGTGGTAGCCCCCACGGTCCTGACGCACCGGATCGTGATCAATTTCGCGGCCGAGGCGGCGGGACGGTCGGCGGCGGACATCGTGGAGCAGTTGATAAAGGAAGGGCGCTGGCAACCAAAGTAAGTCGACTCGCCCTGCTGGTAGCAGCCGTCGTGACGAGCACCACGTGCGACAGTCCGGCGGGCCCTGGTGATGTTGCGTTCGTGCACGTGACGCCCGGAACCTGGAACCCCACGGCGCTCGGCGATACGGTGCGATTCACAGCCCTGGCCCAAAGCGGCCTGCGCAGGCCAATCCCCGATCTTCCCGTCACATGGAGCAGCGACGCTGCGGGCGTCGTGTTCGTTGGAGACGACGGCATCGCAGTCGCCCACGAAAGCGGCGTCGCTCAGGTCCGCGCGACAATAGACGGTGTGATCGGAACGGCGACCGTGAGCGTCGTCCAGATCATCGAGTCCGTAGAAATTCTCACCTATTTCGGGAATACCGTCGCGGCGGGAGACTCCATCTGGCTGTACGTAGATGCGCGCG
>Ga0137432_1000451_pt1 | contig 22620 bp, 17 predicted proteins | sample EasRivERMZT820_2_FD_102337 | JGI IMG/M metagenome (GOLD analysis project Ga0137432, IMG submission 102337) | Soil microbial communities from meander-bound floodplain in the East River, Colorado, USA - East River MetaG ERMZT820_2 | ecosystem: Environmental > Terrestrial > Soil > Floodplain ... | reverse complement strand
GAACCAAGAGCTGGCATCCTCCCGGATAGTCCCGCTCAGGGACTCCGTCGCTGAACACACGCACGGTTTCATCCCCAGGTTCAAAACTGAAGCGTCGCTGACGTCGAGAGGACATTGGGTCATCTCGCAGCGAGTGTGTGTGTACCTAGGAGTAGTATGCCATTTGCAGCACTGGGCCTAGCGCCCGAACTCGTTCGCGCGGTCGCCGATGAAGGCTACGCGCAACCCACCCCCATCCAGCTGGAAGCGATTCCCCTGGCACTCGCGGGCCGCGATTTGATCGGCTCCGCACAAACCGGCACCGGCAAGACCGCCGCCTTCGTGCTCCCCATCCTGCAGCGTCTCTCGGAGGGGAAACGCGGCGTTTTACGCGCGCTGATCCTCGTCCCGACGCGCGAGCTGGCGGAGCAGGTCGCCACCAGCATCAAGGCGTATGGGCGGCACACCCATCTCAAGGGCGCGGCCGTGTACGGCGGCGTCGGGATGGAGCCGCAGACGCGTGCCTTGAAGCACGGCGCCGACATCGTCGTCGCCACTCCGGGTCGTCTGCTCGATCACATGGAGCGCGGGCACGTGGACTTCACGCAGCTCGAAGTCTTGGTGCTCGACGAAGCCGACCGCATGCTCGACATGGGATTCGCGCCCGACGTCAGGCGCATCCTCAACGCTCTGCCCGAAGAGCGGCAGACGATGCTGTTCTCGGCGACGATATCGCCCGAGGTGGACGCGCTCGCCCGGCGCGCGCTCAACGGGCACGCGTCGGTCGAAATCGGCCGCCGCGCGCAGGCCGCCGAGGGCATCGAGCACGTGATCGTCGCGGTCGACAAGCTGCAGAAGAAGGGCGCGCTCGCCTCGATCCTCAAAGCGAAGCCCGCCGGGCAGACGCTGATCTTCACGCGCACCAAGTACGGCGCGGACAAGCTGGTCACGTTCCTGAAGCGGGAAGGAATCGCGGCGAACGCGCTCCACGGCGACAAGGCGCAGAGCCATCGCACGCGGACGCTGAATCAGTTCCGCGACGGCTCGGCCGAGATCCTGGTCGCGACGGATATCGCCGCGCGCGGTATCGATGTCGACGGCATCCGGATGGTCGTGAACTTCGACGTGCCGACGGACGCCGAGGTGTACGTGCATCGTGTGGGACGCACGGCCCGAGCCGGCGCGCGCGGGCTCGCGCTCACCCTGATCTCGCCCGATGAATGGCTGTTGATGGCCGACGTCGAGCGGCTGATTGGGCAGAACTTCCCGCGGGAAGTGATTCCGGGGTTTGAGCCCTCGGTCCCGCCGTTTCAACCGCGGCTGGCCATCGCCGAGGCGCCACGGCCGGAGCGCTCGCTGAGGCCTCGCAGGGGCGGACAACGACGGTAACGGACGGTAAAGACGGCAAGGGCGGCAAGGTCCTGCTGTCCCTGCCGTCCTTGCCGCCGTTTAGTCTTTGGTTCTCAGCGTCCGGATGAAGTTCGCCACGGGCGTCGCGGCCAGCGTCAGCAGCCGGATGCTCCCCCGGGACGCCAGCTCCACGGAGACCCGCGCGATCGTCTCGTTGTCGGGACACTCGACGATGCTGACGAAGTCGTAGGGGCCGAGCACCGCGTACTGCGAGGTGACCTTGGCCCCGTACCGCTCGATCTCCTTGTTCACTTCCTGCAACCGTTTCGGATTCGCCTTCAGCGACTTGGCGCCCTCGTCCGTGAGATTCGACAGCAGGATGTAGGTGGGCATGGGACGGCCTCAGCTCCGTTTCTCGATGGAGACATAATCCCGCGTGTCCGGCCCCGTGTAAACCTGCCGCGGCCGGGCGATCTTCTGCTCCTTGTCGAGCAGCATCTCCTGCCACTGCGCGAGCCAGCCCGGGGTGCGCCCAATCGCGAACAACACCGGGTAGATCGTGACGGGAAACTTCATCGCTTCGTAGATGATCCCGGAGTAGAAGTCGACGTTGGGATAGAGCTTGCGCGTGACGAAATACTCCTCCTGCAGCGCGATCCGCTCCAGCTCGACGGCGATATCGATGAGCGGGTTCTTTCCCGTCACGTCGAACACCTGCTCCGCGATCTGTTTGATGATCTTGGCGCGGGGGTCGAAGTTCTTGTACACCCGGTGGCCGAAGCCCATCAGGCGCACTTCGCCCTTCCGGACGCGCTGGATGTAGGCGGGAATCGCGTCCACCGAGCCGATTTCCCGCAGCATCCGCAGCACTTCCTCGTTCGCGCCGCCGTGCAGCGGCCCGTACAGGGCGGCCGCCGCTCCCGCCATGCACGAGTACGGGTCGGGATGGGAAGACCCGATGTTCCGCATCGCGCTGGTCGAGCAGTTCTGCTCGTGGTCGGCATGCAGGATGAACAGGACGTCGAGGGCCCGCTCAAGCACCGGATGCGGGCTGTATTTCACCTCGGTCGTCTTGAACATCATGTTCAGGAAGTTGCCGGTGTAGCTGAGGTCGTTGTCCGGATACGCGTACGGCATCCCGATCGAATGGCGATGCGCGAACGCCGCCAACGTCGGCGCCTTGGCAATCAGCCGGACGATCTGCGCGTTGCGCGACCCCTCGTCGAAAATCTGTTTCGCCTGGGGGTAGAACGTGGAGAGCGCCCCGACCGCGCTGACGAACATCCCCATCGGATGGGCGTCGTGATGGAAGCCGTCGATGAACTTCTTGATGTTCTCGTGGATGATCGTGTGGTGCGTGACCTGATACACCCACGCGTCGAGCTCGGCGGCCGTGGGGAGCTCACCGGTGAGCAGCAGGTAGGCCGTCTCGAGGAACGTGCTCTGCTCCGCGAGCTGCTCGATCGGGTATCCCCGATAGCGCAGGATGCCCTTGTCGCCGTCGATGTACGTGATGGCGCTGCGGCACGCGGCCGTGTTCATGAACGCGGGGTCGTAGCTCATCAGGCCGAAATCATCCTCGACCGCCTTGATCTGGCGCAGATCGGCGGCGCGGATCGTCCCGTCCTGAATCGGCAGCTCGTAGCTCTTGCCGGTGCGGTTATCGACGATGCTTAGGGAGTCCTTCGGCACCACGGTCCTCGCTATAGGTGGCCGAAAAGATAACTGGCTATCAGCTATCAGCTATCGGCTATCAGGTAAGCCGATAGCCGGTAGCTGATAGCCGATAGCTCTCTTATCTTGGCACCGTGTCTCAACCACGCCCCAGTCTCTATCCCACCCGCTCGAGCGCTGGCGCACTGTTGGGCCAGCAGCTCGCGTCGCGTGGTTACCAAAGCTGTCTGCTGCTGGGGATTACCCCGGAAGGTGTCGAGATCGCCGCTCATGCTGCGAAGGCAATGGGTGCGCAGTTCGACGTGATCGTCGCGTCGTTCATCAAGCTGGGCGCCAACCTCGCCCCCATCGGCGCCATGGCCGAATCAGTGCCGGCCGAGATGGACCCCGACTTCCAGCCGGGGATGAACCTGCTCGAAAAGCTGCAGGCGGCGATCGATGAATCCCGCGCGCAGGTCAAGCAGGATCTGGTGCTGTATCGCACGCAGCGGCCGGTCAAGAAAGTCGCAGGGCGCACCGGTGTGATTATCGATGGCCAGATCATCTGGCCGTGGAAAGCGCTGGCGGCGGCGAAGGCTGTCGAGGCGCTCGGCGCGCGCGAAGTCGTGATCGCGACGCCGGTCGCGACGCAGCCGGCCGCCGATCGCATCCGGGCGCGTACGTATCAGCTGGTCTGTCCGAGCGTGGTGATGGAAGCTGAAGGGCACCCGTCGCCGTATGGTGACGTTGGCGCGGATGCGCCGGAACGCCTGAAGAGCATCATGATCGCCCACCAAGCGGCATAGGCGTCACTCCGGTAGTTCTACGATGTCCCTTTCGAGCCAACGATGTTCGCCGGCCAAAATCTCCTGGGCAAACTTGTACGTGGGAACATCCTCGTTCCGACGTAGGCCGTTGAATCTCGAGCGCACGCGACGCCGAGCCTGTCTGCAGAACAAGTCAGCCAGCTTCACCGCCCGAGCGCCGGCGGTCCGGTCCCGCGTGTAGATCGCCTGCGCGCGCGAGCACGTGGCCGCCATCGCGAACAGCTCGCCCGCGACGTCCACCAGCCGGAACAGCACCGATTGGCGCTGCTCGAGCTTCGGCCCGAACCGCACCATCGAATGGAACACGCTGCGCGCGAGCTTGCGCGCGCTGCGTTCGACGAACCGCACGTGCCCGGCGAGCTTGCCAAACTCCGCGTAGCGCGGCCAGCGGCCCCAGCCAAGCCAGCGCGTGGGATACCACCAGCCGTAGAACGCGGCCGAGCGGACCAGGCCGGCGAGCCGCTCGCGCGTCGTCTTGCCCGGCATCACGACGTCGCCGGCAACCTGGAGATGCTTGTCCACCGCCTCCCGCGCGATGAACAGGTGCATGATTTCCGAGGAGCCCTCGAAAATCAGATTGATCCGGAAGTCGCGCATGATGCGCTCGACCGGCACCGGCGCGTCCCCGCGGGCCCGCAGTGAGTCGGCCGTCTCGTAGCCGCGCCCGCCGCGGATCTGCAGCGTGTCGTCGATGATCTGCCAGCCGGCCTCGGAGTTGTAGAGCTTGGCGATCGCCGCCTCGAGCCGGATGTCGTAGCCGCCGCGCTCGGCCATGGCACCGCACAGCTCGGCGACCGCTTCCATCGCCAGCGTGTTCGCGGCCATCGAGCCGAGTTTCTGTGCGATCGCGTCGTGCTGGCCGATCGGACGGCCCCACTGCACGCGCTCGGCCGACCAGCGGCGCGCGATCTCGAGGCAGCGCTTACCCGCGGCGACGGAAGAAATCGGCAGCGTCAGGCGTCCGGTGTTGAGCGTGATCAGCGCGAGCTTCAGCCCCTTGCCTTCACCCCAGAGCACGTTCTCCTTCGGCACGCGCACGTTGGTGAACCGAATCACGCCGTTGTACAGCGCCTTCAGCCCCATGAAGTGGCAGCGATGGACGGTTTCCACGCCGGGCCAATCGGTCTCGACGATGAACGCGGTGATCTGCTTTTTCTCTTTCCCGTTCACCATCTTCGACGGCGTCCGGGCCATCACGACGAGCAGCTCCGCCTTGGTGCCGTTGGTGCACCACAGCTTTTCGCCGTTGAGGATCCAGGTGTCGTCGTCCAGGATTGCGTTGGTCTCCATCGCGGCAGGATCGGAGCCGACGCTCTCTTCGGTGAGCGCGAACGCGGAAATTGCGCCCGCGGCGAGGCGGGGGAAGTATTTTGTCTTCTGCGCGTCGGTGCCGAACATCTTCAACGGCTGCGGCACCCCGATGGACTGGTGCGCGGACAGGAGCGCGGTGAGCGAGCCGTCTACCGAGGAGACGAGCTCGATCGCTTTCATGTAGGACAGCTGCGAGAGGCCGAGGCCGCCGTATTCGCGCGGGATCTTGATGCCGAAGGCCCCGAGCTTGCGCAGGCCGTCGATCACCGCCTCCGGAATCTCCCCCTCCCGATCGATCCGGTCCGAGTCCACGTCCTCGCGCAGGAACCGCTCGAGCTTGTCGAGGAACGGCTTGGCGCGGGCGACCTCGTCAGGATCCTGTTCGGGATAGGGATGGATCAAGTCCATCCGCAGTTTGCCGAGGAACAGGTCGCGCACGAAGCTCGGCGCGGCCCACTGCTCCTCGCGGGCCGCCTCGGCGACGTCCCGTGCCTCGTCGGCGGTGACTTTCCGTTGGGGTTCGGCGAGAGTAGCCATACGCTACAAATGTAATATCTTGACCGTGTTCAGCCCGCCGTCAGCCTTCATGAGGAGATTCGTATGTCCCGCATAGCCTTTGTGACCCTGGCACTCGGGGTTGCCGCCGCATTGCCCTCGGCAGCGCAGCAAGCCCAGGCGCCGGCTGCCCCCTCCCGCGCGCCGCGGACGGCGCGCGCGTCGCAGGCCGCCACCCCCATCACGATCCCCTATCAGCGGTTCGTTTTGAAAAACGGCCTCACGCTGCTGGTCCATGAAGATCACAAGGCGCCGATCGTCGCCGTGAACATCTGGTACCACGTCGGTTCCAAGAACGAGCGCCCGGGCCGCACCGGCTTCGCGCACCTGTTCGAGCATCTGATGTTCAACGGGAGCGAGCACTTCAACACCGACTACTTCCAGGCGCTCGAGCCGCTCGGCGCGACCGACCTGAACGGCACGACGAACGAAGATCGTACCAACTATTTCCAGAACGTTCCCACCAGCGCGCTCGACGTCGTCCTGTGGATGGAATCGGACCGCATGGGTCACCTGCTCGGCGCGATCGATCAGGCGAAGCTCGACGAGCAGCGCGGCGTCGTGCAGAACGAGAAGCGCCAGGGCGAGAACGAGCCCTACGGCAAAGTCGACATCCTCATGACCGAAGGGACGTACCCGGTCGGCCATCCGTACTCCTGGTCGGTCATCGGCTCGATGGAAGATCTCGATGCCGCCAAGCTCGATGACGTGAAGGCGTGGTTCCGGGCCTACTATGGGCCGAACAACGCGGTGATCGTGCTCGCGGGCGACATCACACCGGACGTGGCTCGGCAAAAGGTCGAGCAGTATTTCGGCGACATTGCCGCGAGCCCGCCGATCGCGAAGCAGGATACGTGGACCGCGCGCCGCACCGGTACGCACCGCCAGGTCATGCAGGACCGCGTGCCGCAGGCTCGCATCTACAAAGAGTGGAACATCCCCGAGTACGGCTCGGCGGACGCCGATTATCTCGATCTCGTGACCGACGTGCTGGCGCAGGGGAAGACCTCACGCCTGTACAAGCGGCTCGTCTACGACGAGCAGATCGCCACGGACGTCATCGCGTACGTGGACCTGCGCGAAATCGGCGGGCAGCTGGTGATCCGCGCGACGGTGAAGCCCGGCGGCGATCTCGCGCGCGTGGAGCGCGCGATCGACGAGGAGCTGGCGCGCTTCATCCAGTCTGGTCCCACGGCGAGCGAGCTGCGCCGCATCAAGACGCAGGCGCGCGCCAATTTCATTCGCGGCATCGAGCGGATCGGCGGATTCGGCGGGAAGTCGGACGTCCTGGCGCGCAACGAGGTGTTCCGCGGCAACGCCGATCATTATCTCGTGACCCAGCGGCGCGTTGCGGCTGCGACCGCCGCCGAGCTGCGCGCGGCCGCGGCGCGCTGGCTGAACGACGGCCAATGGGTGCTCGAGGTTCATCCGTATCCCGAGTTCGGGACGACGGCAAGCGCCGCGGATCGTACGAAAGCGCCCGCCCCGGGCACGCCGCCTGAAGCGCGGTTCCCGGCGATCGCGCGCGCCACGTTGTCCAACGGCCTCAAGGTCGTGCTCGCCGAGCGGCATTCGATTCCGCAGGTGAACATGACGCTGCTGGTGGACGCCGGATACGCGGCCGATCAGGGCGCGGCACCCGGCACGGCGAGCCTCGCGATCGACATGATGGACGAGGGCACGACGCGCCTGAACGCGCTGCAGATCAGCGACACGCTGCTGCAGCTCGGCGCTCAACTGGGCACGAGCTCACAGCTCGACGTGTCGCGGGTCTCGCTGTCGGCGATCAAGGACAAGCTCGATCCCACGCTCGACGTCTTTGCCGACGTGATCCTGAACCCGGCGTTCCCGCAGGCCGACTTCCAGCGGCAGCAGCGCCAGCGGCTGGCGCGGATTCAGCGGGAGAAGGTGCAGCCGGTGCAAATGGCGCTGCGGGTGTTTCCACAGCTGCTGTACGGCGCGAACCACGCCTACGGCAATCCGCTGACGGGCTCCGGCACCGAGCAGTCGGTCGGGCAGATGACGCGCGAGGACCTGGCACGCTTTCACCGCACGTGGTTCAAGCCGAACAATGCGACGCTGGTGATCGTGGGCGACGTCACGCTCGCCGAGCTTCAGCCGAAGCTCGAGCGGGTATTCAGCCGCTGGCAACGGGGCGAGGTACCGCAGAAAAACGTGGGCACCGTCGCCGATCAGCCGCGGCCGCTGATCTACATCCTGGACCGGCCGGGGTCGGAGCAGTCCACGATTCTCGCGGCGAACCTCGCGGCACCCAAGGCGAACAACAAGGAATACGCGATCGAAGCGATGACGTCACTGCTCGGGGGGCAGTTCATCGCGCGCCTGAACATGAACCTGCGCGAAGACAAGCACTGGTCGTACGGCGCGTTCACGCTGATCTGGGACGCGCGCGGCCAGCGGCCGTTCATCGCGTACGCGCCGGTGCAGACCGACAAGACCAAGGAATCGATGATCGAGGTCGATCGCGAGCTGCGTGGAATCCTCGGTCCCAAGCCGGTAACGGCCGACGAGCTGTCCAAGGCGCAGGCGACGCTCACGCTCACGTTGCCGGGGAACTGGGAAACGATGGCGGCGGTGCAGGGATCGCTGGAGCAAATGGTCACGTACGGGCTGGAGGACCGCTACTTCGAGACCTACGCGCAGCGCGTGCGCAGTTTGACGATTCCCGATGCGACCGCGGCCGCAAAGGAAACCGTTCGGCCCGATCACCTGGTGTGGGTGGTCGTCGGGGATCGGTCCAAGATCGAGGCGGGAATTCGCGAGCTGGGATGGGGTGAAATCCGGTTCCTGGACGCGGACGGCAAGCCGCTGGCATCGCGCGACTAGCATCACCCTGACGTAGTGAGAGTGACGGGACGGGAGTAAGTTCTCCCGTCCCGTTTTCCTGTGGAGACTCTGTGCACGCCCTCACATGCGTTCTCGTGTCCGTCCTGGCCGTTCAGACACCGTCCCAGCAAGTGCTGATCAAGGCGGGCCGCCTGGTGGATGGGCGTTCCCAGCAGGTGCAGACGAACGTCGGGATTCTGGTCGACGGGGAGCGCATCAGGGCGGTCGGCCCGTTGGCGCAGGTGCAGGGGCAAGCCCCGAATGCCCGCGTCATCGATCTCTCGCAGATGACGGTCCTGCCAGGGCTCATCGATACCCATACGCACCTGTTGCTGCAGGGCGATATCACCTCGCAGGAGTACGAGGATCAGCTCCTCAAGCAGTCGATTCCGTATCGCGCGATCCTCGCGGCGCGCAACGCGCGGCTGGCACTGGAGCACGGCTTCACCGCGATCCGTGACGTCGAGACCGAAGGCGCGATGTACGCCGACGTGGACGTGAAGCTCGCGGTGAACCGCGGAGAGGTGCCCGGGCCCCGGATCTTCGCCTCGACGCGGGCCATGGCGCCGACGGGGATGTATCCCATCAACACCCAGAACTGGGAGATCGACTTACCCAAAGGCGTGCAGTACGTCGATGGCGTCGACAACGCGCGGCTGGCGGTGCGCCAGCAGGTCCAGCACGGCGCGGACTGGATCAAGTACTACAGCGACCGCCGCTACTACTTCACGCCCGACAGCGTGCTGCGCAGCTGGGTCAACTTCACCGACGCCGAAGCGAAGGCGATCGTGGACGAGACGCACCGGCTGGGCCGGATGGTGGCGGCGCATGCGATCGGCACGGACGGCATCGCGGCGGCGCTGCGCGCCGGCGCCAACACGATCGAGCACGGCCACGGGCTCACCGACTCGCTGATGGACGTCATGATCCGGAGCAACGTCTACTGGGTGCCGACGGTGACCGTGGGCGTCCACGTCATGCCGCGGGGCGGCGTGTGGCCGGCGCTCGTCGCGCTCGAGCGCCGCGCGTTTGGGCGCGCGGTCAGGAAGGGCGTCAAGATCGCGCTGGGGACGGATGCCGGCGGGTTTCCGTGGACCGAGATCAATCAGGCCAAGGAATTCGAGTATTACGTGCAGTACGGCATGACGCCGATGCAGGCCATTCAGTCGGGGACCTCGGTGGCCGCCGCCTTGTTGGGCCAGGAGCGGAACATCGGCGCGATCGCGCCCGGACTGTATGCCGACATCGTCGCGGTCTCCGGTGATCCCACGCGCGATATCACGGAACTGCAACGGGTCAGGTTCGTTATGAAGGGTGGCTCGGTTTACCTTTCCCAATAGTGAGACGACTCGGACTCACCCTCTTCCTTAGTATCGGCGCCGCGGGCGCCGGCATGGCGCAACTGGCGCCGGCCGGCACCGGCGGCGTCGCGGCGTTGGCGACTACGCTGCGCCAGCTCGGGAGCAACAAGCGCGTCTTGATGGTGGGCGCGCACCCCGACGACGAGGACACCCAGCTGCTCGTGCTGTTGTCGCGTGGCCTCGGCGCGCAGGCGGCGTACCTGTCGCTGACGCGCGGGGAAGGGGGCCAGAACCTCATCGGTCCCGAGCTCGGCCCCGAGCTGGGGATCATTCGCACCGAGGAGCTGCTCGCCGCGCGCGAGCTGGACGGGGCGCGGCAATTCTTTACCCGGGCATACGACTTCGGGTTTTCCAAATCCGCCGAGGAAACGTTCCGGTTCTGGCCGCGCGATTCGATCCTCAAGGACGTCGTGGACGTCATCCGGCGATTCCGGCCGCAGGTCATCCTCGCGGTGTTCTCGGGGACGCCGGCGGACGGGCACGGTCAGCATCAAGTCTCAGCGATGATCGCCCGCCAGGCGTTCGACCTCCTGCGCGACTCTACCGGTGGCCCGGTAAAGTTTTACCGCTCGACCCGCTTCGATACGGCCGCGACGACGGTCACACTGCCGGTCGGTACGCTCGATCCCGTCCTCGGTCAGTCCTATTTCCAGGTTGCGATGGCGAGCCGGAGCCGTCATCGCTCACAGGACATGGGCCAGCTCCAACGGCCCGGCCCCGCCACGGCGCGTGTCGCGTTGATCGCGACGAAAACACCGCAGACCGCCGAGACATCGATGTTTGCGGGAGTGGACACCACGCTGCGGGTACCGGGATATGCCGCGCTGATCGATTCCGCGCGCGCCGCGCTCACCCCGTGGCGCCCCGCCGCGACGCTTCCGTTCCTCATCCGGGCGCTGCGATCGCTGGGGAGCGCGGACGCCGAGCAACGGTCGCTGCTGGAGCGTGCGATCGCGATTGCCGCCGGCGTGTCGATCGATGGCACGTCGGATGACGGCATCGTCACGCCGGGGGAGCGGCTCCAAATCGAAGTCAGCGTGTGGAATGCGGGCGACAGCGCGGTGCGCCTCGACAGCGTCGCGGTCGCCGCGCCGGCCGGTTGGTCGCTCGAGCGGCCCGAGCCTGGCGCGCCAACCGTCGCTGCGGGTGCGTTGCAGACGCGGCGCTTCGTTCTCACCGTCGCGCGCGACGCCGAGCGTACCCAGCCGTACTTTTTGCGGCGCCCGCTCGTAAACCGTGGCGGGCTGTACGACTGGTCCGCCGCGCCCCCTGAGGTGCGCGGGCTCCCGTTCGAGCCCCCGCCGGTGACGGCTCGCGTGCGGCTGGTGATTGCCGGCGAGCCGGTCCCGCTGACGCGCGAAGTGGTGTATCGGTATCGCGATCAGGCGATCGGGGAAGTGCGGCGGCCCATCTTTGTCACGCGTGACGTCGATGTCGCCGTTGCACCGGAGGAGTTGCTCTGGCCGATCGACGCTGCCGCGCGCGAGCCGCGGCATGTCACGATCACCGTGACCAATCGGGCCCGCGGCGCCGCGGCGAGCATGGTGCGCGTTACGGTTCCGGCGGGCTGGCCACCCGTTCCCGCCGAGAGTCTGTCGTTCGCGCGTGAAGATGAGAGCAAGAGCGTCGTCGTTTCGGTCGCGGCTCCGACGGCCGACGTCTTGAAGCCGGGGTCCTACGATCTTCGCGCCGGCGCCGGGTGGCTCGCGCTCATCGATTATCCGCACATCCGGCCGCGCGCGCTCACGCGCCCTTCAGTCGCGCACATTCGGGCGGCGCGAGTGGCGCTCCCCGGTCTGACGCGAGTCGGCTACGTGCGCGGCGCCGCCGATCGCGTGCCCGAGGCTCTGCTCGCCGTGGGGCTGCCGCTCGAGCTGATTGTCCCCGACTCGCTCGCGCGCGGCGATCTGTCGCGCTACGACGCCATCGTCATCGGAAGTCGCGCGTACGAGACCGAGCCCGCGCTCGTCGCGAACAACGGCCGGCTGCTGGAATACGGGCGCAACGGCGGCCTGATCATCGTGCAATACCAGCAATATCCGTTTGTCGACGGCGGATTCGCGCCGTACCCGCTCACGCTCGCGCGCCCGCACGATCGCGTGACGGACGAAAACGCGACGGTCACGCCGCTCGATCCAACGAATCCCGTCTTCCATTATCCCAACGACATCGGCCCGGACGATTGGCGCGGGTGGGTGCAGGAGCGCGGCCTGTACTTCCCGCGCACCTGGGACACGACCTACGTGCCCGTGCTCGAGACGCACGATCCGGGGTCGCCGGTGACGGAGCTCAAGGGGGCTCTGCTGATCGCGCCGCTCGGCCGAGGAACCTATGTGTACACGGGGCTGAGCTTCTTCCGGCAGCTGCCCGCGGGGGTGCCTGGGGCCTATCGGCTGTTCGTGAACCTGCTCGGATTGAAGCGCCGCAATGTTCCGTAACTCGAACGTGTGGCGTGTGGCGTGTGGCGTGTGGCGCAGACGCTTTCATTTCAACGCCGCACGCCACACGTCGCACGTGTTGTTGCTTGTGATGCTCACCGCATGTTCTCGCGATCACCGCACTCCGTTGGTCATTTATTCACCGCATGGCCGTGATCTGCTCACGCTGTTCGAGACCCGCTTCGAGGCGCTGCATCCCGACGTCGACGTGCGCTGGCTCGACATGGGATCGCAGGACGTGTACGACCGCGTGCGTTCCGAGCGCGCCAATCCCCAGGCTGACATCTGGTTTGGCGGTCCCTCGCTGATTCTCGCGCAGGCGGCGGGTGATTCGCTGCTCGATTGCGCGCCACCGTCCTGGGCCGACGCCATCCCGCCGCGGGGGCGGGGCGATGGCGATTGCTATTTCGCGGCGTACGAGACGCCGGCCGTTTTTCTGTACGCCGAGCAGGCGGTGTCCGCTGCCGACGCGCCGCAGGACTGGGACGACCTGCTCGATCCCAAGTGGAAAGGCAAGCTGATCATCCGCGACCCGCTCGCGAGCGGGACGATGCGCGCGGTGTTCGGTCTGATCATGCTGCGTTCGCAGAAGTTCGCGGGCGATACGGCATCGGGATTCGCCTGGCTGCGCCGGCTGGACGCGCAGGCCAAGGAGTACGTACAGAATCCCGCGCTCGTGAGCGAAAAGATCGCGCGCCAGGAAGCGCTCGTCACCGTGTGGGACCTGCCCGACGTGTTGATCAGCCGGCGGCGCGGCATGCCGATCGGCTACGTCTTTCCGAGGAGCGGCACGGTCGCCATCGAGGACGGTATCGCCGTCGTGCGCGGCACCAAGCATCTCGCGGCGGCGCGCGCGTTCGTGGATTTCGTCGGCAGCCAGGAGATGCAGCTCGCAGCGGCGCGCGAGGTATTCCGGGTCCCCGCGCGCCAGGACCTTCCATCCGATTCGTTGCCTGACTGGGTGCGCGACGTACGGCGCCGCATGGTGGTCGCGGAGGTGGACTGGCGTCTGCTGGCGGAGCGTGGCCCCGGCTGGATGCGGTGGTGGGACCAGCACGTACGCGGAACCGGAGCCAGGCGGTGACCGCGTTCCTCCAAATCGAGGGGGCCGAGAAACGCTGGGGGAACGACGTCACCATCGGCCCGATCACGCTCGACATCGCGCGCGGCGAGATTCTCGCGCTGCTGGGGCCGTCGGGCAGCGGCAAGACGACGATGCTGCGGCTGCTTGCCGGATTCGAGACGGCGGACAGCGGCCGGATCCGTGTGGCGCACGAGGACGTCACGACGGTCCCGCCGGCACGGCGCCGGTTCGGGATGGTGTTCCAGCACTACGCGCTGTTCCCGCATCTGGATGTCGGGGCCAACGTCGCGTTTGGATTGCAGGGAGCGGGGAGCAGGGAGCAGGTCGCGTCGAAAGTTGCCGCGGCGCTTTCGCTCGTGGATCTGGGCGGTTACGAACGCCGCAAGGTTCACGAGCTGTCCGGTGGCCAACAGCAGCGCGTCGCCCTCGCGCGCGCGCTCGCGCCCGAGCCGCGGGTGTTGCTGCTCGACGAGCCCCTGTCCAACCTCGATCCGGCGCTGCGCGAGCGCACGCGCCGCGAGCTGCGGCAGGTGATCAAACGCGTGGGCATCACGACCGTGTTCGTGACCCACGAGCAGGAAGAGGCGTTCGATCTGGGCGACCGCATCGCGGTGATCAACGCGGGGCGGCTCGAGCAGACCGGCGCGCCTGAGGAGTTGTACGAGCAGCCGGCGAACCTGTTCGTTGCGACGTTCGTCGGACGCGCCAACGTGTTTCGTGGCGCGGCGGCTCGGACGCTGTGCGGCGGCACCGGTGACCGCATCATCGTCGTTCGCCCCGAGCGGCTCCGGTTTGCCCCGACCGGGCTTGCGGGCATCGTACGCGAGCGCCGGTACACTGGCGCTGCGGCGTTTTTCACTGTCGAAAGTGAAACGGGCGAGCGGTTCGAGGTGCTCGCCGAACCCGATGCGGCGAGCGTGGGCGAGCAGGTGCACGTGCAGGCGGTTCGAGCGATTTCGTGCTGAGGCGACTGAGCCGGACGGAGATCGCTGCCCTCGGTCTGGTGCTGCTGCTCGCCTGGCTGGTTGTCTATCCAATTGTCATCGTGGTGCTGGACGCCGCGAACGCGACGGCGTGGGGCGCGTTCTTCACGCGCTCGAGCGAATGGGCGGCGCTGTGGGCGAGTGTGTGGATCTCGCTCGCCAGCGTCGTGCTGGCGGGGGCAATCGGAATTCCACTCGCGTTTCTGTTCGAGTGGTTCGACTTTCCCGGGCGCAAGACGTTGGGCGCGTTGGTCGCGCTGCCGGTCGTGCTCCCGCCGCTCGTGGGCGTGATCGCATTTCTGTTCCTCTACGGCGAGTCCGGATTCATCGCCCGCGCGGTTCAGGTTGTGCTCGGGCTCGAGCAAGCGCCGTGGCGCCTGCAGGGACCCACGGCGATCCTGCTCGTGCACGCCTACTCGATGTACGTCTACTTCTACCTGTTCACCCGCGCGGGCCTCGCCCGTCTCGACGTCTCGATGCTCGAAGCGGCGCAGGCGCTCGGCGCCGACCGGCGGGCGACGTTCTGGCGCGTGATCGTGCCGCTGCTGCGCCCCTCGCTCGTCGGCGCGGCGATCCTGACGTTCATGACCGCGCTCGGCTCGTTCAGCGCGCCGTACATCTTTGGCGGCGGCTTTCGCGTCATGACGACGCAGATCGTCGCGACCAAGCTGAACGGCGATCTGCCGCTCGCGATGGTCGAAACGGTGGCGCTCGCGGTGGTCGCCGTCGTCGGGCTGTTGATTCTGCGCCGCACCGAAGGCGAGGACATTCTGGTCGCGCTGGGGAAGGGGATCGCGCCGCGTCCCCGGCCGATCCGCCGCCCGGGCGTCCGGATGCTCGCGACCGCCGCGGGGTGGGGACTCGCGGTGGTGCTCCTGCTGCCCCATCTCACGTTGCTGCTCGTGTCGCTCGTCCCGTACGGCGCCTGGACCACCGAAATCCTGCCACCCGTGCTGAATCTCGAGAACTATCGCCGTCTGTTCTCCGAGGCGGAACGGCTGCGCCCGATGATCAACTCCCTGTGGATGGCGGCGGCGAGCACCGCCGTGGCCGTTGCGATCGGGCTCGTGGGCGGCTGGCTCGTGGTGCGGAAGCGGGTCGCGCTGCGGCACGCGATCGAAGGACTCCTGGCTCTGCCGTGGGCGCTGCCCGGCACCGTATTCGCGATCGCGCTCGCGATCACGTTCAGCGTCAACGCGCCGCTGCAGCTGCGGTTCGTGCTGGTCGGAACGGCGGTGATCCTTCCGCTCGCCTACCTGGTACGGGCGCTGCCGCTGACCGGGCGCGGAATTCTTGCGTCGTATCGCCAGCTCGATCCTGCGCTCGAGGAAGCCGCCGCCAGTCTGGGGGCGGGGCGCTGGCGGACGCTCACCCGCGTGACGATTCCGCAGCTGCGGCCCGGTCTCGCCGCGGGGGCCAGCCTCGCGTTCGTCGCTGGGCTCGGCGACATCGTCGCCTCGATCGTGCTGTACACGTATGAGACGCGGCCCGTGTCGATTGAAATCCTCTCGAGCCTGCGGCTCTCTGAGACCGGAGTCGCGGCGGCGTTCGGCGTCGTGCTGATGCTGGTCAGCGCGCTGGTGCTCGGGATCGGCGCGAGACGATGAAGCGGCTCGCGGTCCTGATGCTCGTGGCCTTCGTCGACATGATGGGCCTGATGATCATCTGGCCGCTGTTGCCGCTCTACGCACAGAATCTCGGGGCGTCGGCGACGACGGTCGGTCTGCTGGCCGCGTCATTCCCGGTGGCGCAGCTCGTTTCCTCGCCCATCTGGGGCTACGTCTCCGATCGCTACGGCCGCCGTCCCGCATTGCTCGTTGGTCTTGGCAGCTCCGCCATCGCGTACGTCGTCTTCGGGTTCGCGCATAGCGTTTGGTTGCTGTTTGTCTCGCGGTTCGTCCAAGGCCTGGGTGGCGGCACCACCGGCGTAGTGCAGGCCTATGTGGCCGACTCGATGCTGCCGCGCGAGCGTGCGAAGGCGCTGGGGTGGCTTTCCGCGGCGACGAGCGCGGGGGTCATCATCGGTCCCGCGATCGGCTCGTTCATGGTGCGCTTCGGCGAAGCGGCGCCGGGACTGTTCGCGAGCGCACTCGTGCTGATCAACGTGGCTTTCGCGTGGAGATGGCTCCCGGAGTCGCGCTGGTCACAGGCCGGGATCGTGCGCACCGAAGCGGATCGGGCGCCCCGGCCCTCGGTGACGATGCGGGAAGCGGTACAGAACATCGTGCAGCCGGCCATTCGCGTATTGAGCGATCCCGCCCGGCCGGTGTCGCTCCTGATCTGGATCTACGCGCTCGCGATGCTCGCTTTCAACGCGCTCCCGCCTGTCTTCACGCTGTATCTGGCCGATCAGTTCGGTATCACGACCAAGGAGATCGGCTACTTCTTCATGATTTTTGGGGCGGTCGGCGTCGCCATGCGCACGGCACCGGTCGGCTGGGTCAACGCGAAGCTCGGTGAAGTGCGCACGATGCAGCTCGGGACGCTCCTGCTGTTCGCAGGGTTCGTTCTGGTGCCGCTCGCTCCGACACTTCCGTTGTTTATCGCCACGATCATCCTGATGCCGCTCGGCACGGCGCTGCTGTTCCCGGCGAACTCAGCGCTCGTGAGCCATCGCGCACATCATGACGAGATCGGGGTCACGCTGGGTGTGCAACAGACCTACCGCGGTGTCGCCGCCATCCTGGGGCCGGTGTATGCCGGCTGGTCCTACGGCACGCTCGGCCAGCACGTCCCGTTCTACATTTCGGCGGGCATCATCCTCCTCGTCCTCTATTTGACGCTGCGCATTCGCGAGGACGCGCCCGCTCCACTAGTTTCTGAACCATGACTCTCGCCGCCTATCTCGCGATTCTTGGCTGGCTCATCGGGCCCCCACCGCCGCGCCCGAAGCTCGTCGTCGTCATCACCGTCGATCAGCTGCGCCCTGACTATTTCACCCGGTGGAAGAGCCAGCTCACGGGTGGCCTGGGACAACTGGCGAATGAGGGCGCGTTTTTCACCGACGCGTATCAGGATCACGCGGTGACGGAAACAGCGCCCGGTCACTCCACCATTCTTTCGGGGATGTGGCCCGCGCACACCGGCATCATCCTCAACGCGCAGGGCGTGCAGGACTCGACCGCTCCGTTGATCGGGACGACCGGTCTCGGAGCGTCGCCGCGGCGGGTTCGGGTGACGATGCTGTTCGACTGGCTCAAGCTGGCTGATCCGACGGCGCGTGCCTTATCCGTCAGCCGCAAGGACCGCGGGGCGATCCTGACGATCGGAAAGGCCAAAGAGCAGGTCTATTGGTATCAGTCCGGGCTGTTCACGACGAGCCGCTACTACGCCGACTCGTTGCCGGACTGGGTGCGCGCGTTCAATGCGCGCCGCCTGCCATTCAAGGCGGCGAATACGGTTTGGACGCTGCTGCTGCCCGACAGCGCGTACAAGGAGCCGGACAACGAGACCTGGGAGAACCTGGGGCGCGATGTCGTTTTCCCGCACCGCCTGCCGGCCGACAGCGTCCGTGCCGCCGCGGTGGTCGCGGGCATGCCCACGATCGATTCGCTGACGCTCCTATTCGCGCTCGAGGGGTTCGAAGCGCTGCGCCTGGGCCGCCGCGGAACGGATATCCTGGCGGTCAGTCTGTCCGCGACGGATGCGGTGGGCCACGCGTTCGGGCCCGACTCGCGCGAGATCCATGATCAAGTGCTGCGGCTCGACCGTAATCTCGCGTGGTTTCTCAAACGGCTCACCGATCGGGTCGGGAAAGACAACGTCGTCGTGGTCCTCACGGCCGATCACGGCGTGACGCCGCTGCCCGAGTACACCCGCGCGAAGACCGGCGGCGTCGCGTATCGCGTGTTCCTCGATACGCTTTTCACGGCGGTCAATCGTGAATTGGACAGCCTGGCGGGCGCGGGACAGCCGCCCCGGCAGTGGCTGGAGTTCGACAGCGGCATGCTGTTTCTGCACGACAATGGCCGGTTCGCGGCGACGGGAGTCAAGACCGACAGCATTCTCGCTGCGCTCACCGCGCGGATCCTGCGCGTGCAGGGTGTGGCACGGGTGGTCAAACCGTCCGACCTGGCCAATGCCGACACCGCCTCCGATCCCGTCGCGCGTCGCTGGCTGCATTCGCTCACCCCCGACGCCGGCGTCGTGCTGACGGTCACGCCACAACCCGGCTCGGTATGGGACATCGCCAATCTGCCGATCGCCATGCACGGCCTGCCCAGCGACGATGATGCGCATGTGCCGATCATCCTGTGGGGCCGGGGGGTGCGGCGCGGCGCGTACGCGGGCCGGATGAACACGGTCGACATCGCGCCGACGCTCAGCGTGCTGCTCGGCATCACGCCGCTGTCGCTCGTGGACGGGCACGCGCGCGCGGAAGCGCTGCTGCCGAGGAACTAGCCGGGTGGTCCAGAAACAAACCGCGAATCAGATCCAACGCATCGAGGAGCTGCAGCACTACGTGCGGACGGTGGATAAGGTCAGGAAGCTGGTTGCCGAGCTCGAGTCCAACCGCGCCGCCAACCCCAAGATCATCAACGGCATCTGCGCGACGATCGCGCGCGAGCTGTCGCACATGCGGCAACGGGCGCTCACGGCGAATCTCGGGACGTTGCCGGACGTCGCGGGCTCCCTCGCCATCGTGGCGGGCCGGCCCGGAACGGGAATCATGATGAAGGTGCGCGCGCTGGTAGACGGGGTGAACAGTATGACGATACAACTCGATCAGTCGCTGAAGGCGGCGCACCAGGCGCGTCCGGAAAAGGAAACAGACGAGAAGAAGGGCTAGTCGAGCTCCGGCCGGAACAGCGCGGCCAGACGCCGCAGGAATCCCCCCAATGCTCCCCGCACCGCGGCCCGGAACGCATCCGCCGAGTGGAATCGCTCGGCGGGATCGCTGCGCAGCGCGCGCCGCAGCACCTCTTCCAGCTCGCGCGGCACATCGCGCCGCTCCGTTGCAAGCGCGGGAACGTCATCCGTGGTCTGGCGGGCGAGGATCTGCTCCGGCGTCTTGCCGCCGAACGGCGGACGCCCGAGCAGGCTGTAATACGCGACGGCGCTGAGCGAGTACAAGTCCGCCCGCTGATCGACTTTCTCGCCGAGCAGCTGCTCGGGCGCGGCAAACTGCGGCGTGCCGCTGCGCGATGTCGCGCCGCCGAACCGGGCCCCGCCGCGGAGCGCCAGCGCGAGCCCGAAATCGGTAATGCGGAGCCGTCCGTCGGGTTCGATCAGCATGTTCTCGGGCTTCAAGTCGCGGTGAATCAGGCCCACGCTGTGCGCGTGTTCGAGCGCCGAGAGTCCCTCGAGCAGCAGTCGTTCGGTTTGTGGCAGGGAGAAGTTGCCGTGACGTTGAATCACCTGCGCGAGGTTCGAGCCGGGCACGTACTCCATCGAATACCAGGTGAGCCCTGCGCGCCCCATAATGTCGTAAATGCTCACGATGTTGGGATGCCGCAGCCGCGCGGCGAGCTGCGCTTCGCGCCGGAATCGCTCGGTCACGCCCGGATCCGCCGTGAGCGCCGGATGCAGCACCTTGATCGCCACATCACGCTCGAGCGCGAGATCGCGCGCGCGGTACACGCGGCCGAACCCGCCCGAGCCGATTTCCTCGAGCAGCTCGTAGTCATCGCCCAGCGCGCGCCGCAGCCGCCGCTCGAATCCGGACTCGGTCATGGCCGGCGCGGCGGCCGGCACCTGGAACGTGCCGGCATCGCTCACGAAATCCTCGAGCATCTCGGTCGCCGTGTAGTAGCGATCCCTGGGGACGCGCGACAACGCGCGGATGATGACGCGCTCCACCGCCGCCGGAATCGCCTGACGATGCTGGCGCGGCGGCACGAGCCCGGCCGGATCGGGGTCGGGCGGGTTGCCCGTGAGCGCGGCGTAGATGTTGGCCGCTACGCTGAACACGTCGCTCGCGGGCTCCCCGGCTTCGCCCGCCCGGACTTCGGGCGCCATGAACGCCGCGCTGGGATCGTCCGGCGGTAGCGGCTCGAGATACGGCAGGCACCAGTTCGAGTAGCGGAGATCCGTGATCACGCCGGCGCCGCTGGTGTTGAGCATCAGGGTCGTCGGGAACACGCGGCGCATGATGATCCCGCGCGCGTGCGCATGCTCGAGGCCCGACAGCAGATCCCGGATCATCGACATCGTTTGCGGGATCGGCCGCGCGCCGCGCCGCAGCGCGTCCGCGAGGCTTTCGCCCTCGATCCAGTTCGCGGTGCGGTACGCAAAGCTGCCGATCTCGCCCGCGGCGTACGCGTGGCGGATGGCGGGATGATCCAGCGCCGCGAGCGTTTCGGTCTCGCGCATGAACCACGCCCGGCCCGGCGTGCCGGCGGTCAGGTGGACGCGGATCGCCACGTGACGCTTGAGGACGCGATCCCAGGCCTGGTACAGCGCTCGTTCCGGCGACAGGGCCACGAGATTGTCGAGCCGGAACGCCGGCTCGAGCGCGTGCAGCGCCTCATCGAGCAAGCCCGCCGAAGGTGTTTCGGCCGGGTTGGTGACAGTCGTCACATAGAGAACGGGAGAGCGGGGGTCAGGTGTCGGCACCGGCGCCTAATCTAAGTGGTCATTCGGCTGGCACGAACCTCCGGTCGGTCACAGATTGGTCTGGTGCAGGAGTACTCGCAGGTTCGTCACAGGGTCGAGCGGCGCGTGCGCCCCGAGCGCCGTACGGGTCTGGATCGCCGCATTACCGAGCGACGCCTCCGGCAGGTCGCGGTTCTGGTGGAACGGCGCGGCTTGGGCGGCTCCGACCGGCGCAGCCGGGTCGAGCGGCGCTCCCCTGATCCGCGACGCAAGCAGCATCACCGCCGCGGCTCCGGCCTGACGCTCGACGTCACTCCATCCTGACCCGCACCACCGCCCATCCGTCCCGGCTCGTACGCGCATAGCGCGCGTCCCGCAGGTAAATCGCTTTACCGGTCGTGTCCACCTCCGCAGCGAGAAAGCGCGCGAACAGGGCCATGGCGCGGCCGTCGGGCGTCTCGCTGATCGCCCTGCGCACTGCAGGGAGCCGGAGGTTCCGAGGCAGTCGCCAGTCCTCGCCGGCCACAGTGTCGGTACTCGCGTACATCGCCTCCCACGTGAACGGTTTGCCGACCTCGGTGAGTGCTGCCCAGGTCGCATCCTTCCCAAACCGTCGTTGCGCTTCGCTCCGGATTTCAGTCTCGCGCCGCTGGGCTACGACGCCCTGGGCGACCGAGTAGGTCCCAAGCAGCAGGAGGGCGACGATTGCCGCCCGCTGTCGCGCCACGGGCCCGACCCAGTACCGCACCCAGCCGATCAGCCCCACAAGCAGCGCGATCGCAAAGGCGGCGAGGACCCACGGGGCCGCGGTCTGACGCGCGAGCACGACCACGAGGGTCATCAGTGCTGCGACCAACGACGTGACGCTCAACGGGAGCCAGTGCCGGTTTGCTCCCCATGCGAGAGCGACGAGCGGCACGATCCAGAAGAACACATCGGCGATCGCGACCCAGTCGAGGTAGTACCAGGTGGAGCTCCACGGCAGAAACGGACGCCAGCCGTACGATCCCTGCCAATCCATGAACAGATGACTGAGAACGGTGGCGCCGATACAGGCGAGCAGCCAGCGCCAGGGCGGACGACTCGAGATTCGCCAGCTCGCGCCTATGAGCAGCGTGAGCGCGAGAATCTGTACAAGTGCGCCGAGCAGCGAGTGCGTGATGCCGCGATGCAGGACGAGGAATTTGTCCGGAGTACTGGGGAGACCGATCAGGAACTCGGTCCAGTCAGGGGCGTTGGCGGCGACGGCACCGATCACACTCGCGAGCGGCACATGGCGGTCGGCGACGGCCCGGCCGAGGGCCGCGCCGACCAGTGTGTGCGCGAGATTATCCATGCGAGGTTGCCATGACACGTGTCTCCGGGCCTAAATTATCGGCGTTATGTTTGCCCGCCAATGAATCTCGTCGGATGGATGCGCGCGCCGGAGGAATCGCTTGCGCAGTGGGACGAGCTGGTCACGCTCGCTGAGGCGGCGAAAGCCGACGGGCTGAGCCGCACGCTCGTGTGCGGCATGGGCGGTTCGAGTCTGGTCGCCGACGTGCTGGCACAAACGTTTCGTGTGCCGGCCCCCCCCCTGCATGTCCTCGACAGCACCAATCCCGCGGCTGTCCGGGCGGCAGCGGACGACGACGACATCGCGCGCACGCTGTTCGTCATTTCGAGCAAGTCGGGCAACACCGTCGAAACGCTCGCGTT
>Ga0137432_1000450_pt1 | contig 22667 bp, 16 predicted proteins | sample EasRivERMZT820_2_FD_102337 | JGI IMG/M metagenome (GOLD analysis project Ga0137432, IMG submission 102337) | Soil microbial communities from meander-bound floodplain in the East River, Colorado, USA - East River MetaG ERMZT820_2 | ecosystem: Environmental > Terrestrial > Soil > Floodplain ... | reverse complement strand
TATCGGACCTCGTGCGCCTCGGGACTCGACCGCGCTTCATTGAGTCGGGGCCGTTCGCGTGCCGAGGCAACGGGCTCCCTCATAGTCCAACATCGCTCGTGCCAGGTCGATGCCCGACCACGGTGCGTCGTCATTTGAAAGCGAAGAAGGCAAGAGGCGCGACCTCTCGCTCAAGACGGTGCCGTGACTCCCGGCGTCCAGTTACGACCCGCCTCCGATCGTGCGCGCGCCGAGAATCTCCCGTGGCGCAGCAACGATGTCGGACGTCGTTCGAGGACGTTGCGAATCGGTCGCGGGGAGCAGGTTTCCCGTCGTCGCGCGACGGTCTGCAACGGTGATGAAAGGGCGGAGGGGAAAAAGGTCGAGGGACGGGACGCCGCGTGAGGCGGTCGACCACGGAGCTGCTGCGAGTCGTGCCCGAATGCGCCGAGCGCAGCGAGCCCCCCGTCCATCGTTGGTTTGGGGCGAGCGTGTCCCGTCCATCGAGCCTTTTTCCCCTCCGCCCCTCGACCCGCCCTCGCCCGTCGCGCGTTCAACCACGAAGCCTCGCTCCCCGCGACCTCTTCACCCGCGTTCTCGACGTCCGCTCCAGTTTCAAGCTCACGGTCGGGCGCCGGGCGGCTCCGCGCAGGGGACGAAGACCGGCAGCGTGAAGCGGAAGGTCGAACCGCGGCCCGGCTCGCTCGCGACCGAGATGCGGCCGCCGTGCGCCTCGACGATCCCCTTCGCGATGGGGAGCCCGAGCCCGATGCCGTGCTTCTCGCCGCCCTCGTTCTGCCAGAAGCGGTCGAAGACGTGCGGGAGCGCGTCGGCGGCGACGCCCGCGCCGCTGTCGGCCACGCGGAACTCGACCGCGCCGTCGCCCGCCGCGGCGGAGAGCGCGAGCTTCCCGCCCGGCGCGGTGAACTTCACCGCGTTGCTGATCAGGTTCTCGAAGACCTGCAGCACGCGCGGCCGGTCGGCGGCGACGTCGGGCAGCCCCTCCGGCACGTCGACCGAGAGCGCGAGCGGGCGCGCCGCGACGAGCGCCTGCTGCGCCGCGACCGCCTCCATGACCAGCGCGCGCACCGGCGTGCGCGCCTTCGTCACCGAGCACTGGCCGGCGTCGATGCGCGCCACGCTCAGGAGGTCCTTGATGAGGCGGCTCATGCGCATCACCGCCTGGCACACGTTGGCGATCGCCTCTCCGCTGCGCCGCTCCGGCGCCGGCGCGCGCCGGCGCATCCCCTCGACCTCGAGCAGGATCGCCGTCAGCGGATTGCGCAGCTCGTGCGCGACCACGCCGAGGACGTCGTTGCGCGCCGCGATCGCGCGCTGCGCGCGGACGTAGAGGAGCGCCCGCTCGACCGCGTGCGAGGCGCAGGCGGCGTACTCCTTCGCCAGCACGGCCCCGCGCTCGGCGTAGCGGCCCGGGTCGCAGGCTCCGAATGCGAGCTCGCCCACCTTCGCGCCGCGCACCTCGAGCGGCAGCGCGAGGAACGCCGCGCACCGGAGCTCCCGCTTCGCGCGCAGCCGCGCGAGCGGCTCGGCGGCCGGGTCGCCCTCGAGTTCGCGCGCGAGCGCGGCGCACGTCGCCGCGTGCTCCTCGACGCACGCCGCGACCGCCACGCGCCGCGCGTCGCCCTCCTGCGGCGCGAGCGTCACGACGCAGGCGTCGGCGAGGTGGCGCGTCGCGTGGCGCGCGATCTCGGAGACCACCGCGTCGAGTTCGAGAGTGGCCGCCATCGTCCGCGCGAAGTCGGCGAAGAAGCGCTGCCCCTCCTCGATCCGCCGCAGCTCCTCGTGCGCGCCCGCGAGCGCACGCTCCTGCTCGCGCAGCGCGGTGACGTCGCGGAAGACCACCGACGCGCCGGTGATCGTCCCGCTCGCATCACGAAGCGGCCGCCCTGTCACCGAGATCAGGACGCCGTCGGGCACGCCTGGATTGCGGACGAAGATCTCGACGTTCTCCGTCTCCTCGCCGCGCAGCGCGCGGATCAGCGGATAGTCGTCGACCTGGAAAGGCGTGGTCCGGTCGACCTGGAAGACGCCGTAGTGGCTCGCCCACGCGTCGGGTCCGGCGTCGGGAATGCTCCGGCCGAGGATCCGGTCGGCCGCGCGGTTCGAGAAGACGAAGCGCCCGTCGACGTTCACGACCATGACGCCGTCGCCGAGACTGTCGAGGACGTCGTGCGGAACGACTTCGTCCCCGGTCTTCGTGTACATCGGAGGGACCCCGGACTCGGAGAAGGACCGGGAGGGCAGCGCGTCCGTTCTTAGCAAACCGACCCGCGTGAAACATCCGTCGCGTTCACGCGAGGAGCGCGGGGATCACCTGCCCGTGGACGTCGGTGAGGCGGCGATTCGATCCGTTGTGGCGGAACGTCAGCCGCGTGTGGTCGATGCCGAGCAGGTGGAGCACGGTCGCGTGCAGGTCGTAGCACCAGGTCGGCACGCGCGACTTCCAGCCCCATTCGTCGCTCTCGCCGTACGCCGCGCCCGCGCGCACGCCGGCGCCGGCGATCCAGCCGACGAAGGTGCCGCCGTTGTGGTCGCGGCCGGCGGTCTGCTGGCTGAAGGGCTGCCGCCCGAACTCCGTCGAGAAGATCACGAGCGTGTCGTCGAACATCCCGCGCGCCTTCAGGTCGGCGAGCAACCCGGCGATCGGCGCGTCGACCGTGCTCGCGATGGCGGGCAGCTCCGTCGAGACGTCGGCGTGGTTGTCCCAGTTGCCCTTGGCGCCGGCCGGACCGCTCCAGACCTGGACGAAGCGCACTCCGCGCTCGAGCATCCGCCGCGCGAGCAGGCAGCGCGTGCCGAACTCCTCGCTGACCTTCTCGTCGAGGCCGTAGAGCGCGCGCGTCGCGGCGCTCTCGCCCTTCAGGTCGAAGAGCTCGGGCACGCTCAGCTGCATCCGGGCGGCGAGCTCGTACGAGGCGATGCGCGCGTCGAGGCGCGTGTCGCCCTCGTCCTGCGCGGCGTAGGCGCGGTCCATCTTCGCGAGCAGCGCGCGCAGCTCCGCCTCGCCCTGCCTTGTGATCGGCGTCGCGGCGGGGGCCGGCTCGAGGTCGTGGATCGGCGTCTTGCGCGTCGCCTGGATCACGATGCCCTGGTTCGCGACCGGCAGGAAGCCCGCGCCGAAGTTGCCGAGGTTGTTGTAGGGGAGCCCGCGCGGATCGGGCAGCACGACGAAGGAGGGGAGGTCGTCGCTCGAGGCGCCGAGCGCGTAGGTGATCCAGGCGCCCATGCACGGGAAGCCGGGCAGCGTGAAGCCGGTGTTCATCATGTAGCTGCCCGGCCCGTGGACGTTCGTCTTCGACGTCATCGACATCAGGAAGGCGAGGTCGTCGACGCGCGTCGCGAGCTTCGGGAAGACGCTCGAGACCCAGCGCCCGCTCTCTCCATGCTGCTTCCACGAGAAGGGGCTCTTCAGGATCGGGAAGCCGTCGTGCGAGCCGGTGACCGACTCGACGTGCTGCCCCGGGTCGAACTTCTGGCCGTGCCGCTTCTCGAGCTCCGGCTTGTAGTCGAAGGTGTCGACCGGGCTCATGCCGCCGTTCATGAAGAGCTGGACGATGCGCTTCACCTTCGCGCGGTGGTGGAGCCCGCCGTTCAGGTCGGCGAGCGACGGGGCGGCCGACTCCTGCGCAAGCAGACCGTGACGGCCGATGAGCTGGGCGAGGGCGATGCCGCCGAGCCCGCCGCCGAGCTGCCAGAGGAAGTCGCGCCGCGTCGGGATCGCTCCCATCGTCACTCCACGAAGACGAATTCGCTGCAGTTGAAGAGCAGGCGCGCCGCGCTCGCGAGACCGTGGCGCGCGACGAACGGCGCGACGTCGGCGAGCTCGGCGGGGGAGGGGTCGCGCAGGAGGACGCGCCGCCAGAGGGCGCGCACGCGCTCCGCGTCGCCGCTCGCCTGCGCGGCGACCGCCTCGGCGAGGTGCTCGCTGCGCCGCACGACGAAGCGGTCGTTCAGGAGCGCGAGGGCCTGGAGCGCCGTCACCGACGCGCCGCGCGTCGGCGCGAGCTGCGACGCGTCGGGGCAGTCCATCGTCTCCATGAACGGGTCGGGCAGCGTCCGGAACAGGAAGCGCCAGATGCTGCGCCGCTTCATCTCGGGGCGGTCGGCGTCGAAGCCGTCGTAGTCGACGTTGGGCGTGACGTGGATGCCGGGGCTCTCGACGAACTGCTTGACCGAGGGCCCGCCCATGGCGAGGTCGAGCTCGCCCGAGATCGCGAGCAGCGCGTCGCGGATCTCCTCGGCGTCGAGGCGCGTGCGGCGCATCCGCCAGAGCAGCGCGTCGTCGGCGTCGAGCGCGCTCGCGCGCGGATCGGCGCGCGCCGACTGGCGGTAGGCGGCGCTCGTGACGAGGAGGCGGTCGAGCGCCTTGAGACTCCCGCCGCCGTCGCGGAACCACGTGGCGAGCCAGTCGAGCAGCTCGGGGTGGCTCGGCGCGGCGCCCATCGTCCCGAAGTCGCTCGGCGTCGCGACCAGCCCGCGCCCGAAGTGGTCCTGCCAGACCCGATTGACGATCGCCCGCCACGTCAGCGCGTTGCGCCGGTCGGTGATCCAGCGCGCGAGCGCGGCGCGCCGCGCTCCCTCCTCGTCGGCCGTGCCGCGCACCGCCTCGTCGACGGCGAGCTCGGGCGGGAGCTCGGCGACGCAGCCGAGCGCGCCCGGCGCGGCCTCGGCGAGCGGCTTGCCGACCTCGCCGCGCGCGAGGACGTGGACCGGCCGCACGCCGCGCGCGGGGACGAAGTTGTTCTCCGGCGGGAAGTCGGTCGTGCCGGCGTAGACGAGCTTTGGCGGCGGCAGCGCCGCGAGCTCGCCGTCGATCCGCCACTGGAGGGCAGCGCGCGCGAGCTCGCCGCGCTCCGCGGCGGTGCGTGCGTCGACGGGCCTGGCGAGCAGCGCGCGCACCTTCTCCGGCGGCACGCTCGCGCGCACCGGAGCGGGCGCCGCGGTCGCCGCGAGCCGCATCCGGCCGATCAGGTGGTGCTGCCCGTGCAGTTGCTCGAGCCGGATCTCGAGCTCGCACGCCGCGCCGCCTTCGAGCACGTCTCGCAACTCGAAGACGGCGTGGTGTGCGCGCCCGACCTGGGGGTGGATGCCCCACGCGGTCTCGGGCTTCCCGTCGACGGCCATCGCGGCGGTCCAGCCGTCCTGGTCGAAGTCGGCGCTCGCGCGCGCGATCGCGACCGGGGTCCGCGAGCCAAGCTCGCCGCGGCGGACGGCCGTGACGGTGATCTCGGAGAGGTGGAGGTTGCCGTTGTCCTGGCGACCCGGGCCGTGCATCGGCAGCGAATCGTCCGGCAGCAGGTCGAGGCGCAGCGCGGTGATCCGCGGCAGCGGCGCGACCGCGCGCACGACGTAGGTGTCCTTCTCGGGCTGCGCACCCGAGAAGAGGAGCGAGCCGTCGGGGAGCGGCGTGGCGGTCGCGCCGCCCGCCGAGATCGCCCCTTCGCCGGTCGCGGCGACGTTCTCGACGGCGAGCACGTTCCAAATGCCTCCGTCGCCCGCGACCTCGCGCTCGAAGGCCGCGACGTCGGCGCGCAGCGCGTCGGACTGCAGCTCCGGTGCCTCCGCGGGGAGGCGCCCGACGTTCAGCCGGCGGCGCAGGATCGCCTGGCGCTTCGCGTGCAGCGCGGGGTCGAGGTCGAACGGGCGGTCGGCGCGGTCGATCCCCGCGAAGACCGACTGGAGCCGGTAGTAGTCGGTCTGCGCGATCGGATCGAACTTGTGGTTGTGGCAGCGCGCGCACTGCACCGTCGTGCTGACGAACGTCGCCATCGTCGTGGTCAGCATGTCGTCGCGGTCGAGGTTGCGGGCGATCGCCTTGTCGAGCGTGTCGTCGCCGATGTTGAGCTGCGAGCTCTCGTCCCACGGACCGGCCGCCAGGAAGCCGAGCGCCGCGATCGCGCGCGGCTCCTCGGGGAAGAGGACGTCGGCCGCGAGCTGCTGCTCGACGAAGGTCGCGTAGGGGAGGTCGCGGTTGAAGGCGTCGACCAGCCAGTCGCGGTAGGGCCAGGCGTGCGGCCGCTCGCGGTCCTGGTCGTTGCCGTGCGTCTCGGCGAAGTGCACCAGGTCGATCCAGCGGCGGGCGCGCCGCTCGCCGTAGCGCAGGCTCATGAGGAGGCGGTCGACGACGCGCTCGTAGGCTTCGGGATCGGGATCGGCGAGGAAGGCCGCGAGCTCGTCCTGCGTCGGCGGCAGCCCGGTCAGGTCGAAGGTGACGCGCCGCAGGAGCGTCCTGCGGTCGGCGGGCGGCGCGAAGGAGAGCCCGTGCTCCGCGAGCTTCGCGACCAGGAACGGGTCGACCTCGTTCTGGAGCGCTTGCGCCTCTGCGACGACCGGCAGCGGCGGCGAGCGGATCGGCTGGTAGGCCCAGTGGTCGGGGCGCGCGACGACCGGCGCGTCGAGCGTGTCGGGCCACGGCGCGCCCGCGTCGATCCACTTGCGCAGGATCCCGACCTCTTCGGACGAGAGGAGCTCGCCGCGTTGCGGCATGCGCAGCGTCGCGTCGACGCCCGCGACGTAGCGGATGAGCGGGCTCTTGGCGGAATCGCCGGGGATGATCGCCGCCCCGAGCTGCCCGCCGGCGAGCGCGCTCGACTTCACGTCGAGCCGGAAGTCGCTGCGCTGCCGCTCCGGCCCGTGGCAGCCGTAGCAGGCGCGCTGGAAGATCGGCGCGACCTCGGACGCGAAGGCGACCTCGTGGTCGGCCGGCGGCGGGAGCGCCTCCTGCGCGGACGCGCCCGGCGCGGCCGCCGCAGACGCGAGCACGAGGACGACGAAACGCGTCGTCCCGACCCGCAGGGGACGATCGATCGAGGTGCGATCGATCAAGCAGCCACCCCGTGCCGCCACCCATCCGGCGGCTGGATTCCGAGGCGGGAGACCTTAGCGGCGGCGGCGCCGCGCGCGCAAGCTCAGGCGGAGTTCAGAGACAGGCTCTCAGACGATCCGCGCCTTCCAGCCGCCGCGCCGAAAGAGGACGCCGCCGACCAGCGCGAGCGTGGAGAAGGCGATCGCGACGGCGATGAAGACGCCGCGCGGACCCATGCCGAGCGGGTGGCTCAGCAGCCACGCGAGCGGGAGCTCGAGCAGCCAGAAGCAGCCGAAGTTCATCCAGGTCGGCGTCCAGGTGTCGCCCGCGCCGTTGAACGCCTGCCCGAAGACCATCCCGTACGCATAGAAGAGGAAGCCGCACGCGATCGTGCGCAGGCATTCGGCGCCGTACTCGAGCTCGGCCGCGCCCGCCTTCGCGCCGTCGCCGAGGAAGGCGGCGATGATCGGCCGCGCGAAGACGACGAAGACGGCGCCGATGACCGCGAGGAAGATCATGTTGTAGAAGCCGGCGATCCAGACCGAGCGCTCGGCGCGGTCGGGCCGCTTCGCGCCGAGGTTCTGGCCGACCATCGTCGCCGCCGCGTTCGACATGCCCCACGACGGCAGCAGCCCGAACACGATGATCCGGATGCCGACCAGGTTGCCGGCGACCGCCTCGGTCCCGAAGTCGCCCAGGATGTAGACGACGCCGGTCCAGCTCGCCGTGTTGATGATGAACTGCAGCACGGCCGGTCCGGAGAGACGTGCGAGGATGCCGAGCGCCTTCGGGTCGAGCTTCAGGTGGTCGCGCCGGATGCGGATGCGACCGCGCCCGCGCGCCAGGAGCCAGAGCTGCAGCACGACGCCCGATCCGCGCCCGATCGTCGTCGCCACCGCCGCGCCCGTCACGCCGAGCGCCGGGAACGGGCCGATCCCGTAGATCAGCAGCGGGTCGAGGACCATGTTGATGACGTTGGCGAAGATCAGCACGCGCAGCGCGACCGAGGCGTCGCCGGCGGCGCGGAACACCGCGTTGATCACGAAGAGCAGCATCACCGTCGCGTTGGCGCCGAAGAGCAGGCGCGTGAAGCCGGAGCCGACGCGGATCACGTCGGGCTTCGCCTTCATGAGCTCCAGGAGCTCCGGCGCGTAGGTCCAGCCGAGGATCGCGATCGGGATCGCGGCGGCGAGGCCGAGGACGATCGCCTGCACGGCGGCGCGATCGGCGCCCTCGGAGTCCTTCTCGCCGATGCGCCGCGCGACCAGCGCGGTGGTCCCCATCATGAGCCCGATCGCGATCGCGTAGACCAGTGCGAACATCGACTCGGTCACGCCGACCGCCGCCGTCGCCTCCTTGCCGAGCCGCGCCACCCAAAAGATGTCGGTGATGGCGAAGAGCGACTCCATCCCCATCTCGAGCACCATCGGCACCGCGAGGAGGACGATGGCGCGCCCGATCGGGATCTGCGTGTAGTCGACCGTGACGCCGCGGACGGCGTCGAGGAGCGTCCCGAAGAGGCCGCGCCGCTCGGACGGAATCTCCGCGAGGACGGCGGGAGCGGCGGCGCCCGGTTCGGGCGCGGGACCGGCGTGCGACATGTCGGCGGCGGCTCGCGAGGGGGGAACGCGGTCGGGACAGAGCGGCGGAGGGCGCGGCGTTGTAGCAAACCGCCGCAGGATCCGCGCGTCGCGGCGCCGCGCGAGCGCGCCGCGGTCTACTTGCCCTTGGGAGCGGGCGGCGCGGCCGCGGGCGAGAGCTTCGCGACGGCCGCTTCGAGCGCGGCGATGCGGCCCTCGAGAGTGCGCGTCCGCCCGAAGCTCGGCGACGAGGCGGCCTCGACGTCGAGCCGATCGCACATCTTCACCAGCGAGGCGAGGTTGGCCGCGAAGCCGGTCATGATGATCGTGTCGGTTCCCTCGACGTTGCGGATCGCTTCGGTCGCCGAGTCGGCGAAGTAGAGCTGCAACGTCGTCACCAGCTCGCGCGCCGGCAGGTTCTTGCACGAATAGGTCGTCGTGACGAGCAGCCAGCGGTCGGCGAGCTGCTGCAGCTCCGCCAGCTCGACGATGCGCGCGAGCGTCTTCAGGGCCGTTTGCCCGCGGCCGCCCTGCCCGCCGAGCTTGCGCAGAAGGTGCACGCGCGTCCCCGCTTCCATCGTCTCGAGCGGCACGAAGTCGGCGCTGTGCGCGCAGAAGTCGAAGAACGCCATGAATTTCGCCTTCGGCACGACCATCTTCCCGGTGAACCGGACGCGCACGTCCTTGAGCTCCCTCTCATCGAAGAAGAACGGCTCGCCCGTCACGTCGCGCGCCATCGTCACCAGCGCGGTGAGCTCGAGCCCCTCGGCGGGGCACTCGATCGTGAGGTCGTCGTTGGCGTGAGCCTGCGACGGCGCTGGCGCCGCGAACGCGGCGAGAGCGAGTCCGGCGGCGGCGAACCAGTTCGTACGCATGGGCAGTTCTCCTCGGAATGGAACTTTCTCAGCGGCCGGCGAGCGCCGCTTCGAGCGCGGCGACCCGCGAACCGAGGGCGTCGAGACGGGCCTCTTCCTTGTCGTCGAACTCGGAACGGATCCCCGACGCGTCGAGCCGTCGGATCAGCGCGACCTCCTGCGCGACGTTCGCTGCGGTTCCGGTGAGGAGCCAGGCCGACGTGCCCTGCATGTGCACGATCGCCTCCGAGGCTGAGTCGGCGTGGCGGTAGCAGAGGGTGTGGCTCATGCCGAGGGCCAGTCCGGACGAGCGGAACGTGACGCCGGTCGTCACGAGCTTCGAGCGATCGGCGATCGTCGCGAGCTCGTCAGGCGTCACGACTTCGGCGGCGGTCTTGAGGTCCGACTGGCTGCGCCCCGGGAAACCACGCGACACGACGCGATGACAGCGCACGCCGGCGACGATCCTCTCGACGATCACGCAGTCGGCCTCGCGCAGCTGATCGTCGAGGTACGGGAGCAGCCGCTTGCGCGGGATCGCCTTCGCCTCGATCGGCCGCGCTCGCAGACCGTGCAGCGCGGCCCGATCGAAGAAGAACGGTTTCCCCGTCACGTCGGCCGCGAGGGCGAGGAGCCTCTCGAGCTCGATCCCGCCGCCGCGCCCCTCGACCGCGATCCGGTCGTCGTCGCCTTCGTCCGTCGGAGACGCCTCCATCCCCGACGAGCCCGGCGCGACGGCCAGCACGGCCGCCAGCATCAACTTCCTCGACGCCCGCATGCGCAACCCCTTCGCGCGGTTCGACGCGGAAACGCGGCCGATCTTCCGGGTCGTTCACGAGACGTGGCGAAATCCTTCGAGGGGCTGGCCCCTCTCCCGGCCGCGCGGGACTCTGGTGGGCCGCCGCGATTCGAATTGCAGCGCCGCGGCTCGCGCGACGCTGAGGAGGCCGATTGGACACGCCGCTCCCGACGACGCCGGAGGCGTTGCTCGCCCAGGTCGAGTGGGTGCGTCGCCTCGCGCGCACGCTCGTCACCGGCGACGAGCGCGCCGCCGACGTCGCGCAGGAGACGTGGCTCGCTGCGCTGCAGCGGCCGCCTGCGCACGAGCGCAACCTGCGCGGCTGGCTCACGAGTGTCGCGCGCAACGCCGCGCGGAAGCTGGTCCGGAGCGAATCGCGCCGACAGCGCCACGAAACGGAGTCCGCTGCCGGATCGGGCGAGATTCCCTCCGCGGCCGCGATGGTCGAACGCGCGGAGCTGCAGCGGCGCGTCGTCGCGGCGGTCCTCGCGCTGGACGAGCCGACCCGTTCGACGCTGCTCTGGCGTTACTTCCAGGACCTGACACCGAGCGCGATCGCGGGGGCGACAAAGGTTCCCGTCGCGACGGTGAAGACGCGGTTGAAGCGAGGACTCGCGGCATTGCGGGATCGACTGCGGAACGAATTCGGAGTCGAGGGGCGGGAGTGGATGGCGGCGCTCGCGCCGCTGCTCGGCCCGCGCGGCGGCGGGATCGCGACCGCGGCCGCGGCGACCACGACCGCGGTCGGCGTCGGCGGAGTCGTGGCGATGACGAAGCTGAAGCTCGTCGCGGCGCTGGTCGCGGTGGTCGGCGTGGGGGCCGCGGGTTGGCGGGCGCTCACCACCGAGCCGACGAGTTCGATCGAGACGACGCGCGCGACGGGTCGCAGCGTCGAGATGGAGCGCGCGAACGCGCCGCTCGTCACGACGGCGGACGCCGCGCGCGAGGGCGAGAGGCTGTCCGACGCAAGTCCGCCCGCGTCGGACGGGGCGCTGGTCGTGTCGACGAACGAAGAGGCCGCGCCGAACGTCCTCGAAGGGTTCGTGCGCGACTCCTCGGGTGCCTGGGTCGAGGGCGCCGAGGTCTTCATCGGAAAGGAGCGCGACCCGAGATTCGATTCGCTCGCGGCGGTGCTCCGCGAGCTCGCCATGCTGCGCTTGAATGCCGGTGAGGAGGCGACGGCCACGCATCGCGTCGTCACGGACGCGGCGGGGCGCTTCCGGGTCGTGGGCCTCGCGCGCGACTTCGCATGGTCGATCGCGGCCGTCCATCCCGATCTCGGGACGGCATGGCGAACGCCGATCGCGGCGGGAAACGCGGATCGGCGCGAGAGACTCGAGCTCGTCCTCGAGCCGGGGCGCGTCTTCCATGGCCGGGTGGTCCGCGCCGATGGAACCGCTTGTTCCAGGGCGAGGATCGAAGTGCACGGCTTCGCTCCTGGCCGCGAACCCCGACGCGGGGGCGGCGCGCATCTCGGTACCTATGTCGCCGACGAGGTCGGCAACTATCGCACTCCGGCGCTGCCGGGCGTGGCATTCGAGCTGGTGGCTGCGACGCCCGAACCGCCGCGACAGCGGACCGCGACGCCGAGGAGCTCCGGCATCGTCGTGCCGGCGGGGGAGCAGCGGGTGCAGCGCGTCGACCTGACGCTCGATCCGCTCGTCACGGTGCACGGGAGGCTGCTCGTGAAGGACGGCCGGTCCCTCTCCGATGCCCTGCACGCGTGCTTCGAAGCGGCCGAGCTCGACAGACCGGGAGACACGACGCTCGGCGTCTTCGCGATGAACGACGACCCGCGCCTCGCACTGGGACTTCAGCCGCCCGCTGAACCACGGTCCTCGCGGACGTACTGCATCTGCAACGGGAGAATCGACGCGAGCGCTGGAGCCTGGTCGATCGACCTCGTCGAACCCGATCTGACGCACGTCGCCGTCGTCGCTCGCAAGAAGCTCGTGGCATGGGCGGCGCTCCGCGTCCTCGAGGACGGTCGACCTTCCGCCGAGGGCCCCGATCTCCTCCTCGATCTCGCTTCGCTGCCACCGCCGATCCATGGCGGCGTTTTCGTCGTTCGACTCACCGACGCCGCGACCGGTGCCGCGATCCCGAACGGTCGCATCGACCTCTCGATCTGGACGCGCGACGGCAACCTGACGCAGAGCAGGGGGGACGCGGCGGCGGTCGATGCACGGGGATGCGCGGAGATCCGACTCCCGTGCGGCCAGATCTCGTTCCAGACCGACGTCGTCGGATACGCGTCCGTCCAAGGATTCGTCACGATGCGACCGGGCGCGTGGGAGGAGCGGACGCTCCATCTGGAGCGCGCACGTCGTTCGATCACCGGAGTCGTGACGACGCCGAACGGCGCCGCGGCGTCTCGGGCGAGCGTCTCGGCCTTCCTGAACTCGGACGGGGAGTATCGGGCGATCGGCACGGCGACCCGCTGCGATTCGAACGGTCGCTTCGAGCTCTCAGGAATGCCCGCAGGAGAGTTCGTCGTCGTCGTGGCGTGCGATCCGTTCGCGCCCTCGGTCGCGACGCTCGATGCCTCCGCGACTCGGGTCGAGATCGGCTTGATGGAAGGAGTCGCGCTGAAGGTCCGCGCCGTCGCGCGGGACGACCGTCCGCTCGGGAGCTTCGAGCTGCGCATCGTCGACGACGCCGGGATTCCAGTGATCGACGAACTCGGCCGAGGATTCCACGCCGAAGACGATCCGGTCCACCTCCAGCCCGGTGAATACATCATCGAAGTCCACGTCGTCGACTACGAGCCGAACGTCTCGACGCTTCGTGTCGCGCGCAACAGCGAGATCGAATTCGGGATGCACCCGATCCGTCATTGAGGACCGTTCGCTCGTTCCGACGCGCGCGTCCTACCGCTCCCGCTCGAGCCGCTGGATCGCCGCGAGCGGCGCCGTCACGCTCGTGAGGTAGACCGGGTTCTGGCGCCAGTCGCCGTCGGGGTGCATGCACTCCCAGGGCGCGCCGAAGTCGGGGCCTTTGCGGAAGTCGCCGGCGCGCAGGTCGTCGACGTACTCGCGCAGCAGGCGCGCGGCGAGCGGGCGGTCGACCTGCGCGATCGCGTTGGCGACCCAGCCGGTCGGCGTGTTCCAGTAGGCGCCGTTCTGGTAGCGGTTCTTCTCGGCGAGCGAGCTCTCCCACGCCGAGTCGGCGCTCGCGTCGGCGTCGGTCGGGACGTGGCGGATCGCGCCGCGCCACGCGATCGTGCCGGCGGCGTACGCGCTCGCCAGCCCCTCGCACGCGCGCCGCTCGACCGCGGGCGGGAAGGCGTGCACGTAGACGCCGAACGCCGTACCCCAGACGTCGGGCTGAGCGCTCGTGCCGGTCGAGGCGGCCATCAATCCATTCGGCAGCCCGAAGGTGTCGGCGAGCGCGCGCCGCATCGCGATCGCCTCGTCGCGCAGGAGCTCCGCCTCGGCGGTGGACTTCACGCCGAGCTCGGGCCTCCCCGCCATCTCCTTGTGGCCGAGCCGGTCGAGCAGCTCGGCGAGCTCGAACTTCGCGCGGAACTCGAGGATCGACGCGAAGAGCAGGTCGCCGGTGTGGACCACGGCGTCGGCGAAGCCGAAGTTGATCCCGCGTTCGCCGGGCTCGACGCGGACGACGCGGCCGTCGGGCCGCAGCGGCACCATCGCGACCGCCGCGCGCAGCCGGTCGACGAGCTCCGTCCCGTTCGGGCTCTCGTGCAGGATCGCGACGTCTCCGCTTCTCACGACGTACTCATGCACGAGATGGACGAAGAAGGGGCCGCCGTCGAGCGGCGGGATCGCGCCCCAGGTCGAGCCGCCCTGGTGCGCCTCGTCGTCGACCGAGCCTGGGAAGAAGATCGACTTCCCGGCGAACGTGACGTGGTCGGGCACGGCGCCGCCGGGGACCCGGCTCCCGCTCGGCAGGAGCTTCGGCTGCGGCCCGATCGCCTGCGACGCCGCGACCAACCTCAGAAGCGGCAATTGGTCGTTCCACGGGATCAGCCCGCAGTCGACTGACATGGAGTAGTCGCGGATCCAGAAGGCCGGATAGTCGTCGCGCCCGCCCGGCCGGTAGAGCGTGATCTTCGTCAAGTTCGGCCCGTGCCCGCCCGCGCTCTCCCCCTCCCGCACGCGCGCCGCGTCGACCACGTCGGCCGCGAGCTTCGTAAGCCACGCGACGTCATCCTCCGGCAGCAGCGGCGTGCGGTCGGGGAAGAGCGTGCAGGAGGCCGCGAGCAGCGCGAATGCGGTGAACGGAACGAGCGATCGAGTGCGTTCCAGTCGGGGCGAGGTCATCCCGCCGACAGTAACCGGCCGCGGCGCCGCCCCGCGGCTACGATCCGCCGGCCATCGCGCCGGACGCTTGGGCTCGACGTCTGGAGTCGGACGTGCTCGCGTCGCTGCTGCTCCCCCTCGCCGGATCGCTCCGAGTCGCCACGGCGGCGGGGCTCGCGATTCCCGACGACTACGTCGTCACCGGAAGATTCCTCGCACCGAAGGAGGAGTGCGCGCCCGCTGTCCGGCATGACCGCGTCTTCGGCCGAATCGACTGGTCGCACGGCTCCTTCGGCTCTGAGGGGTCGCTGCCCATCGACTGGCCCGTCGGCGCGGACGGAACCTTCCGCGCGCTCGTACCGCGCGAGCGCCATTCGGTCGTCCTCGAGTTCTGGTTCGAGCTGCAGGACGAGCTCGGCAGCTTCGAGACGGGGCTGCACGTCGGCATGCCGCTGAACGAGGAGACCGGCGAGCCCGAGACCGATCGCGTCGAGCTCGGAGAACTCCAGTTTCCGTCGTCGCGAACGATCGCGGCGGGGCGCGTCGTCGATCGCGCCGGACACGCGATTGCCGGAGCGCTCGTCACGGTGGTTCAGGACTTCCACCTCGTGACCTCGGAGGAGGACGAGCGTCCCGTTCCGATCCCCGCGCTGAGTCAGGTTCGATCGCGGAGCGCGGCGGATGGTTCGTTCCGGATCCGTGCCCCGTTTCCGGTCACCGGTTGCCAGCTCCAGGTCGAGGCGGAAGGGTACTTCGACGAAAGAATCGAGCTCCCGGCCGCGAATCCCTGCGAGGTCCGTCTGGTCGCGAAGGCTCGCATCGTCGGACACGTCGCGTTCGAGAAGTTCGAGGGGCAGGACGCGCTCTACGCCGAGGTCCATCCGCGCGTGGGCTCGGGTCGCGCGTTCGGCGATTGGGTCGAGGTCGACCCGGATGGCTCGTTCATCCTCGAAAACCTGCGGCCCGCGACCTACGACCTGGTCGTGCGCGTCGAGGCACGTGACGACGCGCAGCCCGAGATCCTCGCGGCATTGGAGGGGATCGAGGTGAAGGAGGGGGTCACGGCGGCGGACGAAAGGCTCCAAGAACTTTCGTTCCAGCGGCGCAAGCGGTCGCTTCACGTCCGACTCGAGGTGCCGGAAGAGGAGAACGACGAGTCGGTGGTCGAAGCCGAATTCAACGGTCCGATCGGCGAGCTGCTGGGAATTGACGCGAAGGGAGGTCGCACCCTCTGGTCGGCCGAGATCGTCAATGGCGAGGCGACAGTGCGCCCGCTCGTCGACGTCGAGCGGATCGAGGTCCGGGTCGATGGGTTCCGGACCGAGCGGATCGAGGACCTCTCGCGCGACGCGACGCTGCGGCTGCGACCAGGGCTCCGGGTGAAGGTCGTCGTCCTTCCCGAGAAGCTCCCGTGCCTCTTGCGGAGTTCACTGACCCCGGTCGACATCCAGCCACGCTGGTTCCGGCGCGACTCTTGGATCGAGTACGACAACGATGCTTGGAAGAACGCCTATCAGAATCCGACGGTTTGGACTCCGCCGGGGCTCGACGAGACGGAGCGTGGCAAGGAATTGACGCCGCCGACGCCCCCGACCCCGACGATACGGCCCGAATTCCATCCCGGGATCCTCCTCTTCACGCTCGGCGATCCGGGCCGTTTCGACCTGAGGCTCTTCGATCAGCGCGACGACACCCTGATCCCGATCCCGCGTGAATCTTCCGTTCTCACGGTGAAGGAAACCGCCGACGTCCAGGTCTTCGAGATCCACATCGACCCCGACACCGTCCGCTCGCTCCGAAACGAATGAGCGCCGGCGCTAGGTCGCGCCGGCGCTCGGTGATTCGATCCGCGTTCGAGAGCGATCGCGCGCTCTCTCTTCCGTCCCGACTTACTTCCCCTCGTACCCCTTCGCCCCGCCCGGCCCGCCGTCCTTCGAGTTGATGTCGACGGTGATCATGAAGCCGTTGGTGCCCTTGAACTCGAAGGGCTTGTCGGTGGCCTTGTAGGTCTCGACCTCGTTCGCCATCAGGACGAAGCCGTCGTTGCGCGGCGCGCCCCAATACTTGAGGTTCTTGATGACGATCGGGTCGTCGCTCATGCCCTGGTTGCGCTTCAGGACGACTTCGGCCGCCTTGCCGCCGTCGAGCTTCGCGACCGAGCGGTCCTTGCCGGCCGTCCACTCCATCGGCATGTCCTTGCCGACCGTGAACGAGCCCCACTTGACCGGATAGAGGCGGCCGAGCGCGGCCTGGATTCCCTCGCGCTGCTCCTTCGTGACGGACGGGTCGAAGTGGAGGTCGGCCCAGTTCATCTCGCCCTTGCTGAAGTCGCCGCCGAGGTCGCCCGCGATCCAGAACTTCGCGCCGTCGAGCTTGGTCGCGCCGTAGGTCCCCTTGTTCACGCGGAAGGCGTTGTTGAACCGGCAGTAGCGCGGCGGCGTCTTCGGATCGCTGTTCGGCGGACAGCAGCCGGGATGGTCGGCCGGCTGCGAATTGAAGTAGCACTGGCAGAACATCGGGCAGCTGCACGCCTCGATGATCGTCGCGTTGAAGTCCCACGCCGTCGCCGCCTGCGCGCCGCCGGCCGCCTGCACGTCGCCGCGGCTCGCGCCGGACGTCGCGCACCCTGCGGTCGCACCGATCAAGACGATCCAAGCCAGGTGTCGCATGCTGATGTCTCCCTCCTCGTGATGGCCCGACCTTCGGGGCGCGGGAGACTACCGTTCCACGCCGCCGCCGCAGGGATTGCGCGAAATGCTGCTCGCGGCGTCGCCGCGCGTCGCCTGCATGATCATGTGGGACGCGGTACGGTGAGGGGAGGGCGCCGGGACGGCGGCCCCGGGCCCATGCGGTACTTCGGAGGAGCTCGAGTGCAGTCCGAAACGGCCGTCGCGATGGTCGGGCACGCGATCCAGCTCTCGGTCGCACCGGTTTTCCTGTTGTCCGGCATCGGCGCAATGCTCGCCGTGATGACGCATCGCCTCGCGCGCGTCGTCGACCGCGCGCGCAACTACGAGGCGCGCCTCCCGACGGCGCTCGGGGAGGAGGAGGCGCAGCTGCACGCGTCGCTCGCCACGCTCTCGCGCCGCGCCAAGCTGATCAACCGCGCCATCACGTTCTGCACCGTGACCGCGCTGCAGGTCTGCCTCGTCGTCGTCACGCTCTTCATGGGAGCGTTCCTCGAGTTCACGACGGCGATCGTGGTCGCGATCTTCTTCATCGGAGCGATGACGGCCTTCTTCATCGGGCTCGTCTGCTTCCTGCGCGAGATCTTCATCGCGACCGCCGCGCTGCGCATCGGGCCTTCCTGAAGCGCCGGAGGCGCGGACGCATCGTCGGGCCGGCGGCGCGGGGGCGTGGACGCGCACACGCGCGTCACTGCTTCTTCTGCGCCTCGATCGTCTTGCGGACCTCGGCTGCCTCTTCCTTCCTGCCGAGATGGTCGAGCACGATCGCGAGGTTGACGAGCGGGCCGGGCGAGGTCGGGTCGAGGTCGAGCGCCGTCTTGTAGCACTCGATCGCCTTGTCGTAGCTGCCCTCGATCTGGTGGCAGGCGCCGAGGTTGCCCCAGCCGTCGGCGTGGCCGGGTCGCAGCTTCAAGAGCCGCTCGAGCGGCGCGTGCGCCTCCTGGGTCCGTTTCGTCTCGACCAGCAGCCGGCCGAGGCAGTCGAGGACCGCGATCTCCGACGGCTCCTCGGCGACGATCTTCTGCAGCTCCGCGATCGCCTGCGGCAGCGTGAACCCCAGCCCCGGCGTGGTCGCCTTCGTGTAGCGCTCGAGCCGTTCCGGCGTCGCGCGCACGAGGTTGTCGTCGAGCGCGAACGGATCGGGCAGCGGGATCCCGCGCGAGTCGACGCCGAAGTACCCCATCCTCATCAGTGCCGCCTGCCGCGCGGAGTCGATCTCGACGCGCCCGTCGCCGTCGGCCGTCCCGAGCTCCGTGTGCTCGCGCAGGAAGGTCTGCAGCTCGCCGCGCAGTTCCGCGACGTCGGCGGGCCGCTTCTCGACGAGGTCTTCGCCCTCGACGGCGCCGGGAGCGATCGCGTAGAGCTCGGGCTGCGTCGAGTGGATGTACTTGAGGCCGGCGCCGGAGAGGGCGTAGAGCGGGCTCCAGCCGTGGTTGAGCCAGGGGTGGAGGCTTTCGCTGTAGATGCGCCGGCCGGGCAGCGGCGCGCGCGCGAGGCCGACGCCGTCGGACTGGAGCGGCGCCGTCACGCCCGCCGCCTCGAGCACGGTCGGGAAGACGTCGACGACGGAGACGGGGTCGTTGCGGACGGCGCCGGCGCGAGCAGCGCCGCCGTTGCCGCCGCCGCCTTTCGCCGGCCAGCGCACGATCAGCGGCACGTGCACCAGCGGCTCGTAGACGTAGATCGCGTGCGTCTCCTCTCCGCGGAAGCCGAGCCCCTCGCCGTGGTCGGAGGTCACGATCGTGAGCAGCCGGCCCGCGTCGCGCTCGTCGGCGAGGCGGTCGAGCACCTCGCCGACCGCCGCGTCCTCGGCCGAGATCTCGCCGTCGTAGGGCGACGCCGCGCCCATCGCGTACTGCGGCGGCGGCTCGTAGGGCGAATGGGCGTCGTAGTAGTGGATCCAGAGGAAGAAGGGCTTCGAGCGGTCGCGCGCCGCGAGCCACTCGAAGACCCACGCGTTCACGTCGGTCGCGCGGATGCTCGGGTAGACGCGCTCGGGGACGTTGCCGCGGCGCGGCTCCTCGAAGGTCGCGAAGCCCTGCGCGATGCCGCTCGCGCGGCCGAGCACGACCGCCGCGACGAAGCCCGCCGTCTCGTAGCCCGCGGCGGAGAGGAGCTCGGCGAGCGTCGCGTTGCCGGCGGAGAGGCGGTAGCCGGCGTTGTCGCGCACGCCGTGGCGGAACGGCTCGAGCCCGGTGAGGATCGAGCTGTGGGCCGGGAGCGTGAGCGGGCAGGTGGTGCGCGCCAGCGAAAAGCGCGTCCCGGCGGCGGCCAGCTCGTCGAGCCGCAGCGTGCGCGCCTTCGCGAAGCCGTAGCAGCCGAGGTGGTCGGCGCGCGTCGTGTCGAGCGTGAAGAGGACGATCGACGGTGGGTCCGCGGCGGCGGGCGCGCCGGCCGTCGGCGCGGACTCGGGGCTCGGGGACCGCGGCATGCGTCCGAGGATCGCCCAGAGCGCGACGCCGATCGCGAGCCCCACGGCGAGGATGCGGTGGAAGCGGGGACTCGGGAGGTGCACGCGGCGGGACCCTCGTCGGACGCGCGGAAGCCCAGGTCGAAGTGTACGGCAATTCGTCCATCATGGTGGGCCGCAGGAGGAGTCGGCCGGATGGACGAGCGAGGCAAGGTCCGCAAGGTCCGCAAGTTCCGCAGGGTCCGCATCGGCATCTCCGCGTGCCTGCTCGGCGAGCGCGTCCGCTGGAACGGCGACCACAAGCGCGCGCCCTGGCTCGTCGACACGGTCGGGCGGTTCGTCGAGTGGGTGCCGGTCTGCCCGGAGATGGAGATCGGGCTCGGGACCCCGCGTCCGCCGGTCCACCTCGAGAGGGCCTCGGCGAAGAACGGCGGCGGCACCCGCCTCGTCGAGATCGAGAGCCGCCGCGACCTCACGAAGAAGATGGACAAGTTCGCCGCGCGGCGCGTGCGGGAGCTCGCCGCGCTCGACCTCTGCGGCTTCATCCTGAAGAAGGACTCGCCGTCGTGCGGGCTCGAGCGCGTGAAGGTCTGGAGCGGGAGCAAGTCGGCGCGCACCGGGCGCGGCCGCTTCGCCGAGGCGCTGCTCGCCGCGCTGCCCGACCTGCCCGTCGAGGACGAAGGGCGCATGCGCGATCCCGTCGTGTGCAAAAACTTTTTCGAGCGGGTCTTCGCCCGGCGCCGGCTCGCCGCCGCCGACCGCGCGCGCGTCATGGCGGCCCTGCGCAAGCGCGCGAAGCCGAGCAAGTGATGTCGACGTCGGTCTTCCGGAGCGCGCTGCCGGTCTCCGCCGCCGAGCTCTACGCCTGGCACGCGCGGCCCGGCGCCTTCGCGCGGCTCGCGCCGCCGTGGCAGCGGATCGAAGTCCTCGAGGCCGCGCGCAATCTCGACCCCGGCGCGCGCGCCCGCGTCCGCCTGCACGTCGGCCCGTTCCCCGTCGAGTGGGTGGCCGAGCACGTCGAGCACGTCCCGGGCGTCCGTTTTCGGGATGCAGCGCGTCGGGGTCCGTTCGAGAAGTTCGACCACACCCATACGTTCGGGCACGACGGCGAAGGGAGGAGCGTGCTCGAGGACCGGATCGAGTGGGAGCTGCCGTTCGGGAAGGTGGGGCGGCTGGCCGAGCCGTTCGCGCGGCGCGAGCTCGCGCGGACCTTCGCGTACCGCCACCGGATCACGGCGTGGGATCTCGCGTGTCACGCGAAGTGGCCGGCGAGTCGGAAGAAGTGGCGGGTGCTCGTCACGGGGGCGCATGGGCTGATCGGGTCGGCGCTCGTGCCGTTCCTCATCGCCGGCGGACACGAGGTGACGACCCGCTCGCTGCGCGTGCCGAGCGAGCCCGCGCTCGGCGATGCGCCGTTCGACGCCGTCGTCCACCTCGCCGGCGAGCCGATCGCCTCCGGTCGCTGGACCCCAGCGAAGAAGGAGCAGATCCGCCAGAGCCGCGTCGAAGGCACGCGGGCTCTCTGCGGATTCCTCGCGCGCCGTCGCGTGAAGCCCTCCGTCCTGATCAGCGCCTCCGCCGTCGGCTTCTACGGCGACCATGCCGACGAGGTCCTCGACGAGCCGGTCCCCGCCGGATCCGGATTCCTCGCCGACGTCTGCCGCGAGTGGGAGGCCGCGACGCTCGCCGCGAGCGACGCCGCCATCCGCGTCGTGAACCTGCGGCTCGGCGTCGTCCTCTCCGCCGGTGGGGGAGCGCTGCGCAAGATGCTGACGCCCTTCCAGCTCGGCCTCGGCGGCCGCATCGGGAGCGGCCGGCAGTTCATCAGCTGGATCGCGCTCGACGACTTGCTCGGCGTCGTCGCCCGCCTCCTCGACGACGAGTCCGTGAAAGGGCCCGTGAACGCCGTCACCCCGGATCCCGTCACGAACGCCGCTTTCACCGCGACGCTCGCCCGCGTCCTGCGCCGCCCCGCGCTCCTGCCCATGCCGGCATCCGCCGCGCGAGCCGCATTCGGTGAAGTCGCCGACGAACTACTGCTCGCGTCGCAGCGGGTGATTCCCAAGCGGCTGCTCGACGCCGGCCACCCATTCGGCTGGCCGACCCTGGAGGCGGCCCTGCGTCACTCGCTCGGTCGGGTCAAGCCGCCGGCCTGAGCCGTGACGACCGTCTCCAAGACCGAGGGCATGTGCTGGTCAGCCGGCGCACTCATGCCCCTTCGAGCTTGAAGGTCGGCCGCCGGAGGTGTCGGTCTCGCGCAAGGACGCCGAGGCTGAGGATCCCGAAGAACACCGTCAGTATGGACAGGAAGATCCTGTCACCAAGTCGAGCCGTCGTCAGCTCCGTGCCCAACCTGACTTCGAATCCCACCGGCGCGCCAAGCCACGACATGGTGATCCCGACGAACGCGACGAGCGACGTGACGCCCGCGAGGAAGGCGACCGCCGTCGAGACATTAATGAACAGCGCCGAAGTCGAGAGCGTTCCTGCGATTCGCCGAATCATGGTGGTCTCCCTCGCACGTCGAGCCGACTTTGCAGCATCACCTGGATCTGCCGGAATGTCCAGATTGGTCACGAACCTCGTGGTCGCGCCGTTGGCAGGTTCACGTACATGTCAGGCAGCACGTTTCAATCGCACGGCTACTTCGCCGCCTGCGCCAGCGTCACGCCCATCCACAGACAGCACATGACGACCGCCCAGACGGTCGAAACGAACGACATCGACAAGTAAACAAGACGATTCCAGCGACGCAGCTTCGCCGCGAGGGCAAGCACCGCGACGACAGTCATCATCCAGGACGTTGCAACCAGACCTGCGAGTCCGTCTGCCCACCGGCTCTCGCGAAGCAGGACGACTACGCCGTTGACTGCAAATACCAGGTTGACGAGCGTGACACCGACGCCGCCGACGAGTCCGAAGCGAGTCTGTTGCACTTCGATCTTCACGACTTCCAACTCCAGCACCTCCCCCGAATGGCGTCCTGACCCATTGATCTCGCGTCATGATCGCTGAAGGTCACAGGGCCTCTCCCGGCGAACCGAGGACCATCTGCCGTGTCCGCATGACGACCGCGGATCAGCTGCGAAGACGCGGAGACTACCCGGTCGGCGTGTGGCCACGGTGCCCGCGGCTTCGGCAGGTGCTTCCGCATGTTAGCTGCCCTCTGAAAAAGTCGTGATCTGGCTGCTGCGGGTCGTCGCGAGATCGATGTGGTCGGTTCTGCGCGTCCGGTCGGCGATGTTTCGCACTGCGGTAATGACGGCCGCC
>Ga0137432_1000447_pt1 | contig 22792 bp, 46 predicted proteins | sample EasRivERMZT820_2_FD_102337 | JGI IMG/M metagenome (GOLD analysis project Ga0137432, IMG submission 102337) | Soil microbial communities from meander-bound floodplain in the East River, Colorado, USA - East River MetaG ERMZT820_2 | ecosystem: Environmental > Terrestrial > Soil > Floodplain ... | reverse complement strand
TTTCCTGGGTTAGTACCTAGACTTTCGACCCCCCCTATCCCCTGAGCCCGAGCCAGACCGCGCAGCAGATGCCGACGAGGACGATGAGTGCGAGCAGGACGTACTCCCAGGGCGGACGCTTCACCCTGGCTGGTGCCAGTGGTGCGAGGGGTCGGTCGGGATGCCGTTGGCGTCGCATCCCTTGGCCGGGCCCCAGTGCAGGTCGCGGCGCGTCTTGCGCATGTGGCAATCGAAGCACAGGCCTTGCCGATTGCTGTCGTCGTCCTTGCCTCCGTTGGCAATCGCGACGATGTGATCCAGCTCGGTGGCGAGGCGCACGCGGCCCTCGGCCTTGCACTGCACGCAGAGGGGATTGACCATGAACCAGCGACGACGGATGCGTTGCAGGGCACGCCCGCGAGTGCGCTCGTTCGTGCTCATGCCGCTGCTGGTTCCGATGTAGCCATGGCCTTGCGATGGCGAGGGGAGAGGATGCAGGGCGCGGTGTTGCGCCAGCGCACGACGTGGTGCAGGCGGTTGCATGACTGCACCATGCCGACCTTGACCGATGAAGGCTGGAACATGACCGTGTAGAAAGACTTCACGTAGGTGCCCGAGGCGAGGTACATCTCGGTCATGCCACCGGCGCTGCCTTGCGTGGGGCGCTGTTGCAGGCATACGTCCTTGATGGTGAGGAATAGCCCACCGCGCGATGACAGCGTCGTGTAGGTGTTGACGTCCTCGTTGATGCGGCCGACGAACTGGAAGGGGCGCGAGGTGGAGCAGATGAACGAATTCATCGCCTTGCGGCTGGGCTTGTAGCGCGAGGTGCAAAGGTCTCCGCCTGGGAAGTCGCCCGTCTGCGACATGGCGATCGACAAGGCTTGCGGCATGGAGTGGAAGTACGCGACCAGTGCATCGAACACGGCATCAAGGTCGCGGATGGCGCGGCCGTTGATGTACTGCTGCATCGCATCGCGCTTGTGGGTGAAGTCGATGTAGTCGTCGTCGAGTTGGATGAAGGTCTCGATGCCGAGGTCTCGCGCGATCTCGAAGCAGGCGTTTCTCGCGTAGAGGATCGCGCGCCTGTCGCCGAAGTTGTCGCCCTCGTCGATGCGGGTTGCGATCTCTGCCTTGTCGAATTCGACGACGAGCTTGCCGTAGCGCTTGCGGTACTGCTTGGCGTGCTTGTCCTCGTTGTCGATGACGATGACGATGCGGCCGGTGTAGCCGTGGCGCCTGAGCGAGTCGACCGTGTAGACGTTGTCGGGGCGCCCGTGCGTGAGGATGAAGGCGCAGAAGCGCTCAGCCTTGAGCATCGGCGTCGCTTTTTTCCTGCTGCTCGTCGCCGTCCTCGGTGTCGGAGTAAATGCCGGCGAGGGCGTCCGACAGCGAAACGTAGCCGTGCTCTATCGCGTCGTCGAAGTCGATGATGACGAGCGCCGAGGCTTCCATGAGGCGCTGAACCTGCGGCGATGCGTGGCAGTAGTACTCGGCGCAGGCGTGGTAATCGAACACGATGTGGCGATTCGCAGCGAGGCGAAGAAACTCGCGCACCTCTTCGGGCACGGCCTGCGCGATGTCGATGGCGTCGATGAGGGCGTCCGCCTTCTCGCGCTTGAGCAGCGCGGCGATTGGCGGCGGTGCGTCCTGCTTGGGCACGTACAGAGGGGTCTCGATCTTGCCGCTGTACTCGACGCTGCTGCGCTTGCCGAGGGGGTTGTCCGCGTCGTCGAAGCCCATGAGGGCGGCGTCGATGCCGAGCGATTCGAGGTCGAGCAATTCGGTGCGCAGAAGCGCTTCGTCCCAGCCGGCGTTCAGGGCAAGCTGGTTGTCGGCGATGGCGTAGGCGCGGCGCTTCTCTGCGGACCACCCTTCGCACGAGAGCACGGGCACGCAGCCGGGCGGAATCTCGGTGCCGTCTGGGAGCGCGAGGGTCAGGCCGAACTCGTCGTAGAGGCCGGATGCGGCCCTGATCCGGCCGTGGCCTGCGACGACTCCTTCCGCGTCTTCGAGGATCGGGTTCGTGAAGCCGAACTCGACCATCGAGGCCTGGAGTTGGCGTACCTGCTCGTCGCTGTGGGTACGGGTGTTGCGCGGGTTGAGCGCGAGCGACGCGATCGGCTTGAACGTGGTCGCGGGGCCGGTGAACCACTCGGCGGGCAAAGGGGGCGCAGTCGATGCCGAGTCCGGGTTTTGAGAGACCACCCCTAGGCCGGACGGCGGGGAGTCGACTGCGCCTTGATCGAAGTCTCGCACGGTCAGAACACCTCCGGGGGCTCAGGGATGTCGAGGGCGATCTGCTGCGGCTGCAATGGCTCGATGCGGATGACGGCGCGCGGGTTCGCTGCGTCGATGCGGTGCCAGACGTGGCGCTCGCGGACTTGGCGATCGTTGCGGTAGACGCCGTCCTGAAGCAGCACGCGCTCGGTCATGCCGCCGTTGGCGTGCGGATCGCGCTTGCGGTTTTTCCATCTGTCCTGAAGCACGTCGAGGATGAGCGATTCGTCCAAGTCGCTGCGCTCGTTGGCGTAGTACAGGACGATCGACACGCGAACGGGGCCGGTGAGGCGTTGCCTTGCACGCGAGGGAATCTGACGCAGCGCGTCGCGCTCGTACTGCTTCGCTGCCTTCGACTTCGTGATCGACGAGCGCGCCTCTTCGCCCTTGCCGAGGGTGACGATCTGCGACGTGTTCGACTTCGAGCACGGCTGGCCGAGGATGGTGAATTCGATCACACGCAATCATCGCGCAATCCTCACAGCCCTGGCACGTACTCGTCTCGGATGTAGGTGTCGACCTTGCGCTGCGTCTCCGCCTTGAGCCGCTTCGTGCGTTCGGCATCCTCTTCGGTGATGACTTGCACGACACCTTCGAGGCCGAGATTGCGGCGCGCGTTGACGAGGCATTGCTTCTGGAAAAGCGAGAGTTTTTCGCCCGCTGCCTGACGCGCCTCAAGGTCGAAAATCCACTGCGTCGGCGAGCGATGCGCGAAGCCTGCGCGGAGGTCAGCGATGATCGTGCGGACTCGCTCGGGAGAGGCACGACCTGCTGCAATTCGTTCCCAAGGATTTTCGAACTCGTTCTCCTGCGGAGCGCGCAGGCAAATCTCGCGGAACTGGTGCGACGTGGGTACGAATTCTGGAAGGTGGTCGAGCGCGTATGCGATGTCGTCGCGTGAGAAGCGGCCGATCTGCTCGGTCCAGTCCGCCGCGACCGCGACTGGCGAAATGCCGGCGTACTTCGCGCGCCATGCCGAGCCGTAGCGCGTGAGGAGCTTGTCGAAAAGCTCAGTGATCGTGTTCGATGGTTCCATGGGTGGTCTCCGTGGGGTTGATGATTTCGTCCTGCGCCGGCATCGCCGAAAGTCCTGCTCCGCCCGTCCAGCTTCGAACCTCGGCGGCGGCATGCTCGCTGGAGCGTTCGGCGAACGATTTTGCTCCGTTGCCGCTGCGGTGCACGCGATCTTCGGCCTCCCGCATCCAGTTCCGCCATGCGCCGGACCAGTCGCTGATCGCCCGGGCGAAGGTGTGGTCGCGAAACTTCGCGGTTTCGCGGCCGACTTTGATTGAGGGGGCCTCTCGCTTGACCCATTCGCGCATCGCTGCATCGACGGCGAAGGTGGTCGGGCATTTTTTCGCTGGCCTCGGCTTGTCCGGGACCGACTTGGCGCTGGCCTTTTTCGCCTTGGCCGACGCCGCTCGCGGCGTTGGCGTGCGGCCAAGCGAGGTAACCGAATCTCTCTGTTCCTGTTCCTGCTCCTGCTCCTGTTCCTGTTCCTGGCTTCCAAGGGGCTTGGAAGGGGCTTGTTTTCCGGGCGGGCCGGAACCCGAAAAAAGGTCGCTGTCGGTGCGGACCTTGGTCATCCCGAAGGCTTCCCCGTAGCGCTCGAAGAAGGGTTCGAGGAACGGGTTCGCGGGCAAGGCATCGTAGGCGTTTTGTACCCCCCGAATCCGCTTGTCTGTGCTCTTGAGAGCGTCGCCGATCTGAAAGCGCGCCATCTCGATGACCCAGACCATCTCGGTGCCTTCGTCGTACTGGCAGAAGCCGCATTCGATGGCGTCCCGAAGCCCCTTGGAAGCCCCTTCTATGCCCAAGCCGGTTTCGTGCGCCATGTACAGAACGGGCTGGTAGTAGAGGCCGAGCATGTTGGAGGTCGGGGAGGTCATGAGGTAGAGCGAGACGAGCAGGGCTTCGGAGCCCCTTTTGCGGAGTGCCTTCCCGGTCTCGCCTGTCCAGAACGAGGCGACGACCTTCGAGTAATCGCGCATGACGGCGGGGCGGTGTTCCTACGTTGCGGCGGTGGAGGGGACCGAGTCGAGCGAGTCCTTGCGGGGTCTGCCTCGGTTGAGGATTTTCAGCGCGTCCTTGAGCACGACTTGGAAGACGAGATCAACCGCTTCGTACGTGGGACAGGTCTTGCCGTCACGGTAACGGCGCAGCGTCGCGGCCGCAATGCCTGTTTCCGTTTCGAGCCGCTTGAGAGAGTACGCGGCCAGCGCTTCGCGCATCCGGTCGACTTCGTGTCGCATGGTGGTTTCCCTGAGAGGTGGTCAAAAGGTAAGCAATCTTATCCCTTTCGGGGTTAGGATGAACGGACCACCCACTAGGAATAAACCCCCATGAATCTTCCCCCCTTGGCAAGCAGGGCAAGCCTGCTGCGGACCTGTCTCGTGCTGCGCGCCCTGTGGCCCTGGCGGCATTCCTGCCCGCGCACACGGGAGCGGGTCAGGCTCTGCCTGCGGCGGCTGCGCGAGGTGAGGGCATGAGCGGCGTCGGGGAACTGGACCCGGATGCGCCGCGCCCGCCGGGCTCCATAGCGATCGACCCTGGCGCGTTGAATCAGGCGCTCATGCGCGATCCTGGCCCGGAGCGCGCTGTCCCGGGCGGACGGCTCGTGAGCGGCGTTCCCGGGCGAAGGGCGGTCGTGTACGACATGCCGGCCGATGACTATCACGCGCTCGACGCGCTGGGCTCGTCCACCCTCAAGAAGATGGCAAGCAAGACGCCGTACCACGCATGGAAGCTCGGCCTCGATCCCGAGCGGCCGGTGATCGAGCCGAGCGCGGCGATGCTGGCGGGCACCCTGGCGCACTGCGCGATCCTTGAGCCCGACGCGTTGAACGCGCGGTACGTGGTGCGGCCCGAGGGGCTGGATGGGCGCACGAAGGTCGGCAAGGTCTGGATCAACGAGCAGCGGCGATTCGGCCGCGAGGTGATCACCTTCGAGCAGATGGAGGTCGCGTTCGCGCAGGCGCGGGCCGTGCGCGAACAGCTGCCCGAGGTGGCCGAGTTGCTCGATGGCGCTGGCCATAGCGAAGTCTCCGCCTTCTGGGTGCGGGAGGTGGTCGATCCGGCGACCGGCGAGGTGTACGAGGTCGAATGCAAGTGCAGGCCGGATCGCGTGTGCGAGGTGGAGCCGCGCTCGGTGGTGCTGCTCGACGTGAAGACGGCGAAGCAGGCAGACGCGGAAGGCTTCGCGCGGGCGGCGGCGAACTACGGCTACGAGATCCAGTCGGCGTGGTATCAGGACGGCTACGAAGAAGCGGCGGATGTGCTGGTCATGGCGACGGTGCTGGTCGCGGTGGAGTCCGACTACCCGCACGCGTGCGCCGCGTACGTGATCGACGACGACGGCATGCGCGAGGCGCGCGAGGATGTCGAAAAGCTGGTGCTCCGCTACGCGCGGTGCAAGCGGTCCGGAGTGTGGCCTTCGTACCCACGCGAGACGCAGGCGCTGACGCTGCCGGCGTGGAGGCGCAGAGCATGAATGCGCTGCTGCACGCGATGTCCGAAGGCTTCCGCGCGGCGCGCGATGCATGGCGGAGCACGCGCGGCAACCCCGACATCGTGTACCGCTTCAAGGCCGGCGACCGCGTGCGCGTGAGCGGCCCGGAGCACGAGGACTTCCATGCGGTGGTCGTGCGGCGGGAGTACCGCGACGAGAGCTATCGGCTCGACAACGGATGGACCGTGCAGGGGCACCGGCTCGCGCATTTGAAGGCGGCGCCGCCGTGGCGTATCTCTGGAAAGGAATGAAGCTGTGAACGGAGCGCTCGTTCGCTATGACGAAATGTGCCGCGCTATCGAGGCATGCCATGCTGTCGATGAAGTGGCGCAGATCAAGGCGCAAGCAAAGGCGCTCGAAGAGTATGCGCGGCAGGCGCAAAAAGAAGAAACCGCTGAGGCTTGAAAAACCGTTGACGCTGCGGCCCAGCGTCGTTGAAGAAGGACCACCCCAATGAACGACAGCATCGCAAACCCCTTCGGCGCAAGCGACTCGCGCGGCGTCGCGCTACGGCATCAGGACTCACGCGAGGACACCCAGGTGCTCGCGATGGTGACTGCGGCGCACCGCTTCCCGCGTGACGTGGTGAAGGCCGCAGATCGCATCCTCAATGCGTTCTCGCGCACCACGCTCGCGGAAGTGGCCGAGTACGCATTTGCGAGAGGCGGAAGCAATATTAGCGGGCCGTCGATCCGTGCAGCGGAAGCGATTGCACAGCAGTGGACGAACTTGTCGAACGGATGGTCGGAGCTTGCACGCAGCGTCGGCGAGGATGGCGTCGGCGTTTCTATCGTCGAGGCGTACTGCGTTGACTACGAGAGCAACAGCCGCGAGGCGATCAAGTTTGTCGTGAGGCATTGGCGCGATACGAAGTCGGGCGGCTATGCGTTGCGCGATGAAAGGGACATTTACGAATTGCTCGCGAATCAAGCCCAGCGCAGGAAACGCGCTTGCATCCTTGCTTCGATTCCGGGCGATGTGATCGAAATGGCGATGCAGCAAGTCGCAGTGACTTTGAAGGCGACCGCCGACACGAGCCCGGAGGGGGTGAAGAAGCTCGCCGACACGTTCGGCGAGCTTGGCATCACGCGCGAGGCCATCGAGAAGAAGATTCAGCGCAAGCTCGAAGCGATCACGCCGGCGCAGATCGTGACGCTGAAACGCATCTACGCGAGCTTGCGGGATGCGATGAGCGAGCCGAAAGACTGGTTTGAGGTCGAGCCCGAGGCGGCGCCTGCGGCTGGGCTGGAGGCGGTCCGGGCTGCGGCGAAGCAGAAGCGCGAGGCGAAGCAGAAGGCGGCAGGGAAGGCGCTGACGGACGCGCCCTCGGGCGCGGAGAGCGGCGGCGACCCTGGCGCAGCGGCGGCGGCGCCTGAGCCGGCAAAGCCGGTGAAGGCGACGGCGGCGGTGATGTCGAATCTACAGCGGGCGGTCTTCACTGCGCAGCATGCCGAGGGCGCAGCGGCGGTGCTGGCCGAGGCGCGGCCGGTCGTGTCGCCGGAACAGTTGGCGACCCTGGCGGAGGTGTACCGCAAGAAGTGGGCGCCGGCAGCGGCGGCGGCGAACGAGGGCCCGGCGTTCGACGAGGCGGCGTTCATCGCGATCCTGCAATCGTGCCAGAGCGTGGACGAGCTCGACGACGTGATGGAGCGAACGCGCGGCATGCCGGCCGACCCGATGCACGATCGCATCCTTGAGGCGTACCGTGCGCACCGCGCTACTCTGGAGGAATAAGCGATGGAGCACGAAATTACCAGAGCCGAAATCGACGAGCTATCGAAGAAGCTCGCCGACCAGGGCAAGATCATCGAAGCCGGCTTTGTCGGCATGCGGCTGATGCTGATTCCGGCCGATGCGCCGCAAGCGCAGATCGACGACATGGAGGCGGCGTTCATGGGCGGCGCTCAGCACCTGTTCGCGAGCATCATGGCGATCCTCGATCCGGATGCCGACCCGACGCCTGCTGACTTGCGCCGCATGGACTTGATCAGTCGCGAGCTTGCGGCGTATGCGGAACGCTTGAAGGTCCGCGCCTATGGGAGGCCGCAGTAATGCTGTTCCGATTCAGGTATCACGAGGCCGGCGAGCACACGCATGTGCGGGTGTTCGCGGGCAAGGGCACGTTGTCGCTCGGTGGCTGTGGCTCGTTGACGTTTCGCAATGACGAGTGGGCCGCGTTCCGCGCCGAGGTAGAACGCGCCATCACTGGCGGCGGCGTGTGGGGCAGCAGCATCGAATTCCTGCCCGATCACATGCCGGAAGGGATCGCACGATGAGGCGGATCGGAACGATCGAAGTCAACGACGCGCGGGCATGGGGCGTGCGAATCGACGACCGCTTCATGCCTGCCGGCACGTACGACCTGTTCATGGGCGACGAGCCGCACTGGCCTGAGGCGCAGCAGTCGGACACGTTCATCGAGGCGCGGGAGCGCGCGGCGGCGGTGCTCCGCGAGCAGGACGAGGCGGCGTTCCGCGAGAAGGTCGAGCGCGAGTCGTCGCCGCTGCCGCCGTGGTGGCGCAAGTTTTCCGAGAGGTGGCGCAGGATGACCCGCAACGAAAGGGAGAAGCCATGACGTTCGAGCTTGAGGTGATGACTCCGATCCGGCTGGTCGATGTCGTCGTCCTGTCGCAGAAGAACCGGGCGCCCGACGAGGGGCCTGGGGCGAAGCTCACGCTATCGGTGGACGTGCCGAACGACGCGCTGTCGATGTTCGATGGGCGCTTGCTGTCTGCCCTCTACACGAAGGACGGCAACGGCGGCAACGGCGCGGAGCAGATGCCGCTCGCGGGAGTGGTGCCTGTGAGCGACGCGCCGGACCTGACGAACCTCGGGCAGCACGTGCCGCGCATCGCGTGGTCCGATGTCGTGAACGGGTACACGCTGGAGCTTGACGTCGGCGGTCGGAACCCGCTGGTCATCGCCAACTGCGTCGCAAGCGGGTGGAAGATCGCACCGAAGGCCGGTGGCACGATCACGGTCAAGTTCAACGTCGAGAGCAACGATGTCAGCGGCGAGGCGTTCGGGAAGCTGGCGAAATGCAAGTCGCGCGAGGTGAGGGCGACGCTCGTGCAGACGGGCGAGGGCGAGGCGCAGGCCGACATCGAGCAGCCTGCGGAGCCGGCGCAGAAGCGCAAGCGCAGGCCCCTGGCGCAAAAGGTGGCGAGGGCGACACGAGCGAGCGCGGCGCAATGAAGGTGCCCGAGCGCTTCCGCATCCTCACTGGCCTGATGGCGAGCGATGAGAGCGACGGCAACAACGGCGCGTTCCTCGTGGTCGTGCAGCCGTTCGCGCAGCGTCTGTACGTCATGGCGTCGGATGGCTGCGGCTGGGAGCATGTCAGCGTTTCGCGGCGCGACCGCGATCCGACGTGGCTCGAAATGTGCGCCGTGAAGGATTTATTCTGGAACGAGGACGAGTGCGTCGTGCAGTACCACCCGCCGCGCCATGCCTACGTGAACAACCATCGGCATTGTCTGCACATGTGGCGACCGACAGAGGGCGCGCTGCCATTGCCTCCCGGGATGCTGGTCGGCATTCCCGCGCTCGGGGAATTTCCGCTATGAGCGGCCGGCCACTCGTTTACGACGTGCCGATCGAGAGCCAGATTTCGTGCGTCAAGCGGGAAATCCGCATGCGCGAGCACGTCTACGCGGCACGGGTGGGGGCGGACAAGATGACGCAGACACAGGCCGATGTGGAGTTGCAGATGATGCGCGCCGTGCTGGAGACTTTGGAGCGCTTGCGCGATGCGATCCGGCCGGAACTGTTTTGAAGTAAGCGGGCACTCGCAATCGGGCGTACCCCCTTGCGGACCCCCTGATTCCATATAACCGGCGCCGTAATTTCGTACCTGTGCATAACGACGCATTGAGAATTACTCGCGTCAAACTGTGGATGACGCTGTTAGTAAGCTGTCGAAAAGTTATCCCCAGGAAGCGCCATGCCGGGCAAACGGATCGAGGTCGATGGGGATGGTGCTTGTCGGGCCTGACGCCGTACACGCACGCGATACGTGCGGTTCTACGTGATGCGATTTCGGCCATTTTTGAGAGCGCTCCGGCATAAGGGAACGCGCTGAAACGAGGCGGACGTTATCAACTTTCCGAGGTCGCTCGGCGACGGCGCTCATATATATAAGGCGCCCGCCCGCCCGCGCTGTTCGGCTCTCATATATAAGACTGTCTGCCGTTGCCGTTCGGGGGCACGCAAACAACGCTTGCGTAGGTACGAAATCCGTCGTATGATGGGGGCACGCAATCAAGCGTAGGAGCCCCCGAAATGAACGACTTCAGCAGCAAGACACGCAAGGCCCTGGCCCGCAAGGGCATCACGATCCTCGGGCCGGTTGCCCTCCCCGACATGTCTTCGGCAATGCCGTGGGCGAATGCGGAGCGCGGCTGGTCCGTGAACGACAACGGCTGCGGTCGCATCTGGACCCTGGCGCAAGTCTTGGCAGCGGCAGCATGAGCGCGCCCCGCATCACTGCCGCGCTGGCCGCGCTGACCGCCTCCCCGGCGTTCGCGCATATGAGCGGGCCGCTCCCGCACTTGCATGCGGGCGACGTGGCGGGCGTGCTGGTCGTGGTCGCCCTGACTGCGTGCGCTGCCTGGATCGACCGGCGCTGGCTCGCGAAGGGGCGAGCATGAGCGCCCCCGACCTCTACGTTGTCCACTACCGGCTCGACGACTTGAAGGGCACGCCGGGGCAGTGCAGGACCGACCACAAGCTGGAGAAGGGCGACGTCCTCTACACGCGCGACGGACGCGCCACGGTGCGCTCGTGTCGCTGGGTGCGCGCGGTGGCGGCGCTGCGGACTGCGAACCAGGGACAGTGGCACACGACCTGAGAGAGTGTCGCCAGCATGCGTCGCCTCCGGGCGCATGCGGCGGGATTTTCCGCAACCACCTGGGAGACCACCCCATGTCCGACTTGTCTCACATCGCGCAGGCCGTTGCCTGCTGCCTGATCCCGCTCGGGATCGTCGTCCTCGCGTTCGGCGTCGTCCACGTGAAGGGACAGCTATGAAGACGATCACCTACACCCTGCTCGTGACGGTGCTCGACGCGACGCCGCCTACGCCGGAAGGACTGGCCGCACAACTGGAACGCCTTATGGAAGAAGGCACGCCCGGCTACGAGCCGTATAGCAGTGCGGCCGTCAGTGCCTTCGAGGGAGACTTCCTCACCCGCAAGAGTGCGGACGAGAACATGCGTCGCGCGAAGCGGTTGCATGTCGAACTGCGGAGGCCGTGAGCATGGCAACCGCAAAGCGACTGAACCTCGCGGACCTTCCCCCGGCCGTGCGAAGCAAGCTCGCGAAGAAGGGCATCCGCAAGCCCCGCGTGTCGAACTTCTCGAAGGACGCGGTGAGGGAGAACGCGCTCCGGGTGCTGGGCGTGATCGCGCACCTCACGCAGGACCAGCGGCGGCGCGTGCTGGCGCATGCGGTCTCCGTCAACGCGGTCTGATTTCAAGCCCCCGCAAACTATTTTCCGAAATCGCTTGCGGGGGTACGCAATCCGCCCTATGCTTCCGCTTGTGGGTACGCAATCAAGCGTGCCCCTAACCCCAGGGAGACCACCCCATGACGACTACCTCCAAGACTGCTGGCGCCCTCTGCGCTGCTGACATCTCCGCGCTGCTGCGCGCCCGCAATCCCCTGATCTGGGTCGTCACGCGCGAAGAAGCGCGCGGCGAGCGGATCGTGATCGACGCGGCGGCTGCGGCCGGCTATGTCCCGATGTTCTGGGACTGCGCGGCGGGCGTCACGAGCCTGAGCGGCCCGGTGGACGCGAACGCGGCGGACCCCGGCATCGCCCTGGCGAAGATTCGCGACTCGAAGCTGCGGCAAGTCTGGGTCATGCGCGATTTGCACCAGTGGATGAAGGGCGGCGACCCGACCGTCGGCCGTGCCCTTCGCAATCTGGCCCGTGAACTGCCCCAGGCCCCGCGCGACAACGCCCGCGCCGTCGTCGTGATGTCCCCGAGCGCCGAGGTGCCTGCGGAGCTTGCCGGCCACGCCATCGTCGTCGATGTGCCGCTGCCTGACCGCACCGAGATCGCGGAACTGCTGGACGCGGCCATCGCCTCCCTGCCTGCCGACGTAGCGGCGACGGCGGCGCCGAACGGCACCCGCGATGCGGCGATCGACGCGGCGCTCGGGCTGTCTGCGGAAGAAGCGCAGTCCACCTTCGCGCGCTCGCTGATCCAGCACCGCCGCATCGACCCGGCGACCGTGGCCGGGGAAAAGAAGCGGGTCATCGCCCGCGAACGCGTGCTCGAATGGCACGACCCGCACCCGGCCGGCCTCGATGGCGTCGGCGGGCTGGAGAACCTGAAGGAATGGCTCGTGCAGCGGCGCGACGCGTTCTCGCAAGAGGCGCGCGACTACGGCCTGCCGTTCCCGAAGGGTGTTTTCCTCGGCGGCGTCACCGGCTGCGGCAAGTCGTTGACGGCCAAGGCGGTCGCCGCCGCGTGGAGCATGCCGCTGCTGCGCCTCGACATGGGCGCGCTCCAGAGCAAGTGGGTCGGCGAGAGCCAGGGGAACCTTCGCAAGGCGTTCAAGACCGCTGAGGCCGTCGCGCCTTGCATCCTGTGGGCGGACGAGATCGACAAGGCGCTCGTCGGCGCGACGCAGGGCGCGGCCGATGGCGGCGTGTCTGCGGATGCGCTGGGCGCGCTGCTGACGTGGATGGAGGAACGCCCGGAGGGGGTGTTCGTGGTCGCGACCGCGAACGACGTGTCGAAGCTCCCGCCGGAACTGCTGGGCCGCTTCGATGAGCGGTTCTTCATCGACCTGCCGACCGCGACGGAGCGGGCCGAGGTGCTGGCCGCTGCGCTGGCGAAGCATGGCCGCAGCGGCACGCTGGACCTTACCGAGGCGCTGGCCGCGACGGAAGGGTTCACGGGGCGCGAGATTGCGGGGCTGGTGCCGGACGCGATGTTCGTGGCCTACGCCGATGGGAAGCGTCCGCTCGTGGCGGCTGATCTGATCGCCTCCGCAGCGCGCACTGCGCCGCTGTCGAAGACGCAGCCGGAGCGGATCAAGGCCCAGCGCGAGTGGGGCGCGACCGGGGCGCGGGCGGCGAACAAGCAGGCGGTCGCCACGCCTGCGACTGTGCGCCGCACGATGCTGGACCTCTGAGGCGAAAAAAAAGCGAAGCCCCCCGAAAATAATTCGGGGGGTACGCAAATAACGCTTGCAAGGCCCCCGCAATCATCGTAACCTAGAGGTACGCAATCAGCGTGACCACCCCCGGAGACCACCCGAAATGAACACCTCGATCCTTCGCCCTGGCCTGCTTGTCAGCCTGAAGACTTCCGTTCGCGGCGGCGTCCGCTACGACAAGGTGACGCTCGACGCCGAGCAAACCGTCGACGAGGCGCGCGTCGCCCGCTGGGAGACCACGCGCACGATCAAGGACGCGGCGGAGCACAAGCGCGCGGCGACCGTGCGGAGCAAGGCGGGCTCGCTGATCTGGGCGACGTGCTGCCCCTCCGCCTTCGGCCTGCTGTGCCCCCTGGCGAACGAGGACAAGTTGCGCGTCGCCATCGACGAGGCGCAAGCCCTGGCGAACGAGCACAACAAGACGGCCCTGCACACGCGGGTCGAGGTGTTCGTGATCACGGGGCGCGTGGCCGACAACGACGAGCAGGCGGCGCGGGCGATCAGCAGCGAGGTGCGCTCGATGATGGACGCGATGGAGGCGGGCGTCCGCGCTGCGTCCCCCACGGCGATCCGCGAGGCGGCGAACAAGGCGCGCGCGCTGTCCGGGATGCTGTCTGCGGACGTGCAGGGCAAGGTGACTGCCGCCATCGCCGAGGTGCGGGCGATTGCGCGGGACATCGTGCAGCGGGTCGGCAAGGACGGCGAGCAGGCGGCGAAGGTCGTCGAGGGGCTGAAGCTGGAGAAGCTGAACGATGCGCGGTTCTCGGCGCTGGACTTCGACGGCGGCGAGCAGGCCGGAGACGCGCTGGCGATGCCGGTGGCGGCGCGAGCCCTGGACCTTGCCGGCGACGAGCCCACGGACGCGCCTCGCGCGGCTGTCGCGGCGCCCGCAATCGACCTGGGAGCCTGAGCCCTTCCCCGCGAGGGGGTACGAAAATAAATCTTCGCACCCCCTTGCGTGCCCCCGAAAACATCGTATGATGTGGGTACGCAATCAGCGTAACCACTGAGAGACCAAACGAAATGAACCAGTATCGAATCGAACGCAGCGAATCGTTCTTCGGCCGCACTACCCCGCGCGTGGAGTGGAAGGTTATTCACGTTGCGAGTGGCAAGCTGGAGCGCGTCTGCGCTACCCGCCGCGCTGCCGTCGAGTGGGCTGCAACGTGCGAGCGCATCGACGCCGCAAAGAAGATCGGAGCCTGAGCCATGCCCTGCATCACGAACGAGAACCTGACCGAGGTCGCGAAGGAGCGCCAGCGCGAAGCGCTGCGCAAGCTCGCGGCGAAGATCGCGGCAGGGACCGTGCAAGTCGTCGTCGCGAAGGGCACCGGGGCCTTCGCCCTGAAGGGATGGCAGGACGCGGACCGCGAGGGGGTGTCCGACCTCTGCGCGTATCGCGCCCTGATGAACGACCCGGCGATGCGGTTCGCGGTGCGCAAGGCGCAGGCGATGTCGAACACGCCGATCAGCGCGAGGGCGGTCGCCACCGGGCTGCACTCGCATGACGGCGGCGCGACTTGGAGCCGGCACTAGGAATTTATTTTCGAGGGGGTACCGAAACCGCTTGCGGTACCCCCGAAATCATCGTAGGATCACTGCGTACCCCCTGAAACACGAAGGACGAACATGACCACGACCCTTGTTGCTTACGAAGGCGCCCTCTACGAAGTCGGCCTGACCGACGACCGCAGCGTTCGCTTTGTCTACCTGCTGCGCGGCGCCCGCAACGTGGTTCCGCAGTACCTCCCCGAGAGCGACCCCGCCTACGCGGCAGTCGCCGCCCTCGCCCGCTGAGAGCCTAGCGGCCTGGGCAACCAGCCCATGCCGCTGCGCATTTCGCGTAGCACAACCCCCCTGAAGGAGAGACCGAGAATGGAAACGAACACGAACCCCGCCGCTGCCGCCGGCAAGGGCAAGGGCAAGGGCAACAGCAAGGCGAAGGGCCCGGCGAAGCCGAAAGCCTACGTCGTGATCGGCGCGGAGGGCGTCGCTGCCGTCGACAAGCTGTGCGCGGCGCTGGAAGCGTCGATCGGCTTCAGGCCGACGCCGGCCCAGATCCTTCTGCGCCTGATCGCGCAAGCGGCCGAGGCCGCGCAGAAGCCGGCAGGCGAGGCGACCGAGGCGCAGGCGAGCTAAGGCCCACCCTCAAGGGCAACGAGCCCTTGGGGGTGCGATTGGCGCGCTGCAAACCGGAACGGGAGACCACCCCACCATGATCGAAACCGATTTCCTGTCGTTCCCGACGCTCGTAGCGGCGGCGCGGCACGGCTGCTTCAACTGCGGCGAGGCGCTGCCCCCCGCGTCTGTCTGCGTGAGCGGCAACGCGCCCCGGCGCGGCGCGTACGCGATGCACTGCGAGGCGTGCGGGATGAGCACGTACTTCGACTTCTCGCTCCCGGCGCTGCCCTCCGACGATCCGGCGTGGCGGCGCGAGCGGGAAGACACCGAGCGCACGTTCGGCTGGGCTGACGGGGCCGACTCGTGAAGTGGCACCCGATGTGCACGCGGTGCGGATGGCGCATGGGCGGGCTCGATTCCTGGGACGGCTCGCGCTGCCGATGCGGCAAGCACGAGGCGCAGGACGTGGCGATCGACCCGAGCCGGCCGGTGCAAGTCTCCCCGCAGGGGTTGAAGGCGAACCCGGCGTTCGCCGGGCTGTCGGGCACGGTGACGAACGTACGGCGGACTTCCGTGTCCGTCTATTTCCCCAAGCGCGGTGCGTCGAGCATCTGGTTTCCCGAGGAAATCGAGAACGTGCCGCTCCCTCCCGAGCACAACAGAGACGAAAGGACGAAGACGTGAGCACGAAGGCAACGAAGAAGGCGGCGAAGAAACCGCCGCGACCGCCGAGCGACCGCGACCAGGGCCGCAAGCCGCTGGACCCGGGCGGCGAGGTGATGGCGAAGCGGAACATCCGCGCGACCGAGGCGCAGTGGACGACGCAGCGCAGGCGGGGCCATGAGGTCTGGCGCGAATGGCTGGGCCTGAGCGATGCCGAGTTCGCCGCTTACCTCGACTGGTACGCGAAGCTCGTGCGCAAGCGCGAGCGCGAGGCACGCGCGGCAGCATGAAGCGAAAGGGAGACCACCCCGTGAAATGGAAATTGAAGCGCACGGTTCAGTGTGCGAAGTGCCCGTGGCGCAAGGACGTGAATCCGCAAGACATCCCTAACGGGTACGAGCCGGAAAAGCACCACGCTCTCCGCAAGACTATTGCGGTGCCGGGCGACCTGAGCATGGTCGGCCAGCCGTTGCAGGTGATGGCGTGCCATGAGACGCAGGACGCCCACTGCATCGGGTGGCTCCTGAATCAGTCCGAGCAAGGCAATAACATCCCGTTGCGCCTGTCGCTGTTTCATTGCACGAACACGCACCGGATTCGCCTCAAGGGGCCGCAGCACGAGACGTTCGACGACATGGTCGCCACCGTGCCGAAACGAAACGAGGCGGCGGCATGAGCGCGGCGCAGATGGTCGTTCCCGACTCCGAGCCCGCGCGCGAGCCGAAGGCGGAGGTGATGCTGTCGCCGTCCTGGGTGTTCCGCGTCTACAAGCGGGATGCCGAACTGATCATGCGGGCGCTGGGCGGGCGGCTCCAGAGCGCCGAGGACAAGGCGGCGGCGCGCGAGTTGGGCGACCGGCTGACGGCGCTGCGGGCGCAGGGGATCGCGCAGATGAACGTCGGCGCGACGATCTCGCTCGATCACATGACTTCGGCGCGGGTGGCCGATGGCCTGCCGCCCGATCCGCTGGCGCCACGCAAGGGGGTGCGGGAATGAGCGCGCCCGTGCATGTCTCCGAGTTGCGCTACCTGAGCATCGCCACGGCGTACAAGGGGCGCGGCGGATCGAATTCCTGCGTGCAGTGGTCTGTCGCCCTGGCGCTGGATGTGCGGCACGCCATCCTGACGTTCGGGACGCTGCGCGCGGCAAACGATGCCGAGGCGGAGGTGATCCAGAACGCCTCGCGCGTGCCCTTCATCCACTGCTGGGTGGAGGTGCACGGGAACACCGTCCTCGCGCCGACGACGATCAAGCGGACCGGCGGCGTGCTGGTGCCGATGCAGCGCGACCACTACTACGAACTGAACGAGGTACGGGATGTCGGCCGCGTGCCGCGCGATGTGTTCGACGACATCGCGCATCGGCACCGCCTTGCGGCGGCGCTGCGTCACGGGTCGCCGCGCTTCGGCAGCGGGAAGGTCGCGGGGGAATTCCTCGAAGCGGCTGGCATCCGCTATCGCGTGAGCGAGAACCGCTCGCTGTTGCCTCTTGAAACCGAAACGGAGCTACGAGCATGAGCACGACGACACGACCTGAGCACTACCCGAGGCAGTCGCGCGACCGGGGCTGGCCGACTTCGCAGCCGTTGGAGCGACCACGCTACACGCTCGCCGAGCGGGTCGGCATGGTGGTCGGCATCCTGGCGGCGGTGTTCGTGATCGCGCTGCTGGTCGTCGAGAAGGGAGCGCCGCTGTGACTACCGATCGACTGCTCGCCATGACTGCCGAGGAATTGCTCCGCGACTTGCGCGACCGCATCAGCATGAACAACTACGACGAAGCGCGCAATGTCGGGCAGGCGTTGCTCGCTCGCCTGGAAGGGATGGGCGACGCCATCGTGCGGGCGCACATCGCGGGGCAAAACCTCGGCGAGCAACGAAACGCCGTACTGCTGCGCGAGGCGCAGGCCGCGCTTCGCGAATGGGATGAGCGGCCGTACATCGCTGATCTTGTCGGGCGGATCGACGCCGCACTTTGAAAACCCGGGGCGCTGCGGATCAGCGCGAAAAATCGAGAGACCACCCATGAAACTGCACACCCTCGCCGCTGCTGCGGCCCTCGCGGTGATGAGCTTGCAAGCGCAGGCCGTCACGACCTACACGTTCGACTTCGCGGGAACGCAGACGCACTTCCCCGACGATTGGGAATGCGGCGGCGTCTGCCCGCCGGGCACGCGCGACACCACCTCCGACTGGCGCGGGTCGCTGGCGCTGGCGCTGCCGGATGGCGACGGGACGTTCCTGTTCGATTGGTCTGGAGTCGAGCCGAACATGACGCTGACGCTGCACCAGCCCTGGCAGACGACGCCGTTCTCGCTCGGCTTCCCGCCCGGACCGTTGTTCGGGGCGGTGGTCTCGGGCGGGCGGGTCTCCGCGCTGACCGGGAGCGCGCTTCTGTTCGACAGCACCGGGCCGACCACGTGGGCGTTCGACGGGCTGGCGGTGTTCTTCAACGACCCGGCGAGCCATCACTACGGGCGGACCTTCGGCAGCGGCACGCTCGCGGTCGCGGCGATCCCGGAGCCCGGGACCTGGGCGCTGCTGCTCGCCGGGCTTGCGTTCGTCGGGCGGGTCGCACGGAGGCGCGCATGAGCGAAACGATCCAGCCCCCGGTCGGCAACCCTGCCCCTGGCACCCTGTTCGCGACGCGCGTGCTGATCCAGAACATCGAGCGGCAGAAGGATCCGGAGCGCTGCGCGGAGATCGTGCATCACCTGATCGAGGCCGAGGTGGTGATCATGCGCAGGCAGAGCAAGTCGGAGTCGTCGGCGTTCGTGGCGGGGTCGATGCAGCGCCGCGTCGACAAGCAGATGCGCGAGCGCGACGAGCGCGACCCGGACGGCACGGCGGACGTGACGTGCCGGCGCGGGTGTACGGCGTGCTGCTACCAGAACGTGTCGGTGTCTGAGCCGGAAGCGGACCTTGCCTACAAGCAGGCGTTTCTAGCCGGGCACGAGTTGGACGTGGAGCGGTTGCGCAAGCAAGCGCAGCACGGCGTCGAGACGTACCAGTCCGCGCTGACGCATGCCGAGCGGCGTTGCGTGATGCTGAAGGACGACGGCGACTGCGCGATCTATCACGCGCGTCCGAATGCTTGCCGTGTCTACCGCGTCGTCTCTGATCCTGAGCAGTGCGACACCGAGAAGCATCCGCACGGCGGCACGCTCTCGTTGACGACGCCGCTCGCGGAGGTGGTCATCACTGCGGCGATGCGCGCATTCCGCTACGGGAGCTTTGCGGCGCTGCTGCTCGAATGCATCGAGGGAGAGCCGACGCCATGCCCGTGACGAGAGGCATGCCGCCTGTCCGCAAGGTGCTCGAAGCCCTGAAGGGGTCGCGCATCTTTCGCCTGTCGTGCGGGCATCACGCGAGGCTGAAGGACGCGCTCACCGAGTGGCCTTGCCACATGTGTTTGTCGGAAGAGAGACGCGCGGCGAGAGCAGCGCAAACCGTGGGCGCTGCGGTTCAGCGTCGTTGACTTGAGAGGACCACCCCGCCATGAAGCAACACAAGCCGACCGTGATCGCGCTGGCCGCAGTCGCGGCTATCGTTGGAACGGCTCTGTACCTACGACCTCCGCCGCACGAGCCGCCGGTGGTGCTGAATGCGCCGCCTTCGATGCCCTCGGTGATGGGGGCGTATTCCGATGCGCCGCAACCGTCCGTGGCGGTGGCGCAAGCGCAGCAGCCGCAGCGGCCCGCGCCTGCTCTGCGGCGGCAAGTGGCACCGGGCGCTGCGGATGCGGAATTCCGCCGCCTCGCATCGCCGCAGGCGACCTATGCCGAGCGGCGCACCGCCTATGCGATGGCGCTTTCGTGCATGCGCGAGAACGGCCCGCATGGCGTGCGGCTCGTCGGCACGGTGGTTGACCGACAGGGGCGCTACGTCGCCGGCCCCTGCGACTTGTCGCAAGGGACGTTCCTCGACGCCGAGGTGCGCAGGCGACTCGTCACCGAGTGCGCCGAGAAGGGCGACTGCTGGGAACTGATGTGGAACGAGGGACCGTTCGGCTATCACCCGGTGTTCACCGCAGCGGAGTTCGCGCCGCTTGAGAAGAAGGCGCTCGAAGCGGCGGTAGCGAAGGCGAATCCGTTCGCGCTGCGCTACGAGGCCAGCATGCTGCGAGACAAGGGCCAGCAGATGAAAGGCGACGAGGCGCGCAGGACGTTGACGAAGGCGCTGACGTACGAGATCGCCGCCGCCGAGAACGGCGCGATCTTGGATGGCATGCCGTTCAACCCGCGCACGGACCCCGGCCTGAAGCGAAGGCTCGCGCATTCCGCATACGACGTACTGACGCAAGCCGAGGCGCAGATCGCCATCGCCGAAGCGCGCCAGCTGGTCGCCACGTTCAAGCAATCGAGGGAGCAATCATGACCATGACGAAGACACTCATCGCACTCGCTGCCGCGAGCATCTGCACCACCGCTGGCGCGTTCGAAGTGGATTGGGGGCAGGACGACCTCGGCTACAGCAGCAGCGGCAGCTTCGTCGTCACGCCGGGCGTCACGATCATCGGCCGGCGTCAGGTCGGCGTTGACTTCGCCAGCATCTGGAACAGTGTCACCGAGCGGCTCGCGCCGGTGCCTCGCCCGCCCGGTGGCGATGCGGGCGAGCCGACGCAAGGCGTCCCGGCGCGCGGGCCGGCAGCGACGCCCGACGAGAAACAGAAGCGCAAGGATCAATGCCTGACGGATTGCTCGGTGCAATTCCAGATTTCGAACAACATCTGCATCGACGCGGTCGGCGACATGCGTGCCGCGATTGCGAACCACCCGTACTGGACTGCTATCGCTACCGGAATCGCGGGCGGTATCGCGACACGCAACGTGGCGGGTGCGCTGCTCGGCCTGCCGCTGGGCTGGTGGTACTCGACGGAGATCAACGACCATGCCGTGACCACGTTCAAGGCGCAGTGCGACGGCGCAGCGGCGCGAGACTGGAACCAGTGCGTTCAGGGCCTGTGCCAAGCGTGGTTCCTGCCGGTGCTGCTGCTGACTGCGCGTCGGCGCCGCGAAGACGACGAGCCGAGGTCGATGTGAACGAGCGCCCGTTCGGCGGCTACGAGACGGCGCAGGATGTGATCGACGCAGTGAAGGCCGGCGCGGTCGTCAAACGCGAACTGATGGAGGCAGCGCTGCGCGACGCTGACGTGCTGTGGGCGTATATGTCGTCCTGCCCTCGCTGCTGGATTCTTGGCGCGGTCTGTCCGCGCTGCGCGCTGCGGGCGCTCGGCGCTGACTATGCGATCGACTTCGAGTCGCCCGCTGCGCTGGCGACTTTGCGCGACGAGGGGCAACGGTGAGCGACCCGTACCGCGATGTCGTTGCGGCGGCGCGGGCCGTCGAGGCATGGTGGACGCGCAACGATGTCGAGCGCGCGGCGCTGCGCGCCACGCCGGGCTGCATCTTCGAGTTACGGCGGGCGCTGGCAGCGCTGGACCGTTACGAGGCTGGGGGGTTGCGGTATGGGCCTTCCGGGTCTATACCGCCATCGTCTCGGTGGCGTTGTTGGAAAACCTAGGGAGTAACGAACATGAGGAAATTGGCTCAGATTGCGGTCGCGGTCTTCGCCCTTGCGGGCGGGGGCGCGGCGAGCGCGGGGATCGTTGGCTTCGCCAACGAATTCAGCGGCGGGGTGGAGTGCGTGAATCAGGTGACTGGCTGCGCGATGTTGGAGACGACGGCGATTGCAGGCGGCGTCCACGTCACGCTGACCGGCACGATGGTCGGCACGGAATTCCTGTCCGGGCTGTACGGCAACATCGATCCGTTCGCGGCGGTGACGGTGGCGAACCTGATGGGCGCTACCGACACCATCGGCGCAGGCGGGTTCGCGTTCTCGCCGGATGCCTACAAGGCGGACGGCGATGGGTTCTTCGATTGGTTCTTGGACCTGTCGAGCAACCCGCCGCGCTTCGATGGCACGGATGTGCTGTCGTGGGATTTCATGGGCATCACGCTGGCGCAGATCAGCGGCCTGAGCGTAGGGGGGCCAGACGGGAAGACCGGCTTCCAGAACGCGATCCACGCGCAGGGGTTGGGATTGACTGGCAACGGCAGCGGATGGATGAGCAACACGCCGCCTCCCCCTGGCGATGATCCTCCGAACGGCGTGCCCGAGCCGGGTTCGCTCGCGCTCGCTGGGCTGGGCCTGCTCGGGCTGGGCTTGATCCGGCGCAGGAAAGAGGGTCAGGCCGGCTGATCTTCTGGAAAGTGAGAGGAGAAGCGCCGCCCTCGGGCGGCGCTTTGCTTTTACTGCGGGACCGGGGGCGGCGAGGCGAGGTGGTCGCCGTGGCCTTCTGCGGGCGGAGGAACGTCGTCGAAGCCGGCGTCCATGGCCTGCTGCACGGCCTCGAAGCTGGCGACCTGGGCACCGCTCAGGCCCGCCATCTTGGCGTCCGCGATGGCCTGGGCGAGCGCGGCATTCAGGCCGTCGAGTTGCATCTTCGCGCGCTGCTCTGCGGGCGCGGCGGCGACGCGTTGCTTCAGGTCCGCGAGGGCGTCGTTGATTTTCTGCATGTCGTCTCTCCGAAGGGTGGTGAAGGGAGCAGTACGTTAGCAGGGCGCTCAGAGTTTGCCGAGGGCCACGAGCACGAGAAGGAGCACCAGCAGCGCGGCGATGATCCCGGCGGGGGTGTAGCCCCAGCCTGCGGACCACGAGCCGAGGCCGGGCAGCGAGGCGAGCAGCAGCACGACGAGGACGATCAGCAGGATGGCACCGAGGCTCATGGCGTTCCTTTCCTGGCAGGGCTGGGGTCGTCTGCCGGCTCCCGATAGTAGACCGTGCCATCGGGCCGGCGCCACCAGCCGGGGCGACCTTCTACCCTGGCGTCGGTCGGCCGGGTGGACGGGCGATTGACCGGGATGCCGAGCGGGAAGCGCCGCTGCTCTTCGAGCGTGCTCATTTGCGCGGCCGCTCGCGGACGCCTAGCTCGCGCTCGAGCGCGGCGATCCGCGCTTCCGTGTCGGCGATGAGGCGGGCGTGCCGTTCTTCGAGGACGATGATTCGCCGCTCGGTGGCGAGCCGGTACTCGTTTGCCTTGCCGACCTGCAGGTTGATCTCGGCCTGGA
>Ga0137432_1000446_pt1 | contig 22843 bp, 20 predicted proteins | sample EasRivERMZT820_2_FD_102337 | JGI IMG/M metagenome (GOLD analysis project Ga0137432, IMG submission 102337) | Soil microbial communities from meander-bound floodplain in the East River, Colorado, USA - East River MetaG ERMZT820_2 | ecosystem: Environmental > Terrestrial > Soil > Floodplain ... | reverse complement strand
GCACACCGCACGCCGCACGATTACTGGAGCTGTGTGTGCCTCTGCAGCCGTAGCATGCGCAGTCCTGTCGCTCGTGCGGCTCCCCGCCTGGCGCGACAATCGCTCGCAGCTGCTGGCGCTGCTCGCCGAGCATCCCGAGTCCTACGTTGGTCACGCGTCGGCGGCGGCGGTGCTCGCCGGTCGCGGTGACACCGCCGGCGCGCGCCAGCAATACCGAATCGCCGACTCGCTTTTTGGGAGCGATCCGTATCTCGACGCGGCGCACGCGATTTTCTTGCTGAGTGTCGGCGACACGACCGCGGCGCGCCCGCTCATTGCTCGCAACAGCACTCGAACCGAGACACCGGCCGTCAGGATGTCGCTCCGCGCGCAGTTTCTCTTCGACGTGCGCCGCGGTGACCTCGCAGCCGCCCGCGCGCTCGCGGATTCTGCTCAGGCCAGGTTCCCCGGGGACGAATCCTGGTACCGCCAGTATTTGCAATGACTTACGAGATCAGTTGCGTCCGGCGTGGCAACTTGCAAAAAGCCAGAGTTTACAAGGCTTTTTGGGGTGTCGGTAAAGCCCGACTGGTGCCCTTAAGCAGTTGTCACAACATTGGTTGCGATGGCTTAACCCGTTTGAGGCACGAATTGTGCTTCTGAGTGGTGCGGAATAACTGTGTCGCCCATGCTCTAGAACTTTCAGGGGGAGGTTGTCCAGATGAACCGCAAGGGATTCACTCTGATCGAGCTTCTGATCGTGGTCGTGATCATCGGCATTTTGGCCGCGATCGCGATTCCGAAGTTCGCGAACACGAAGGAGAAGGCGTATATCGCCTCGATGAAGTCGGATCTGCGTAACCTCATCACCGCCGAAGAGGCGTATTTCGCCGACTCGGTGAAGTACACGAGCGCCCTCGGTACGGCGTTCAACACGACCAGCGGCGTCAACGGCCCCACCATTACGGTGACGGCTGATGGTTTCACCGCGACCGTGTCGCACACCACCACGACGAAGACCTGCGCGATTTACGTGGGTTCGACGGCGCTGGCCCCGGCCAACAAAGAGGGCGAGCCGAAGTGCGCGTAAGGCCTCTGGCCTGACGCATCAGGGCGGCGGGGGAAACCCCGCCGCTCTTTTTTTTCCTATCTTGAGGTCCCATGAAACCCAAGCCGGCGCTCCGCGTCGAGCTCCTCTTCTATCTCACCTTCATCGCCGCCTTCGCGATCCTCGTCGGGGTGGCGACGTCCCAGTTCGCCCTGTCGATCGCCCCCGAACGCGGCGTCATTTTGGTCATCGTGTTCGTCGCCATAGAGGTTGGGATCTTCGTGCTCTACGGGCGCAGCCTGGTGCAACGCCTGGTGCTCCGGCCGCTCGGACGGGTGATGGAAACGGCCGACGCCGTTGCCGACGGTGACCTCGCGGCCCGCGCCCCCGATGCCGATACCCGCGATTTCTCCACGCTCGCCGAGCGCCTGAACCACATGACCGACCGGCTGCTCGATGCGCAAAGCCAGCTCGTGCGCAGCGAAAAACTGGCCAGCATCGGCCGCCTGGCCGCCGGTGTCGCCCACGAGGTCGGCAACCCGCTCGGCGCGATCGGGACCTACGTCGAAGTGTTGCGGCGCCGCGGCGTCGATCAGGAAGTCACCGACGGAATGGCGCGCGAGCTCGACCGCCTCGATCGCATCGTGCGCAGCCTGCTCGACTACGCGCGCCCGCAGGAGGACCCGCTCGTCCCCATCGATCCCGCCCGCATCGTCCGCGGAGCCTTCGAGCTGCTGCGGGCGCAGGGGCGTTTCCGGGGGCTCGACGCGCGCACCGACATCTTTCCCCACGTACCCGAGATCTCCGGGCGCGCCCACGTGTTCGAGCAGATGCTGGTGAACCTGCTCCTGAACGCCGTCGATGCCACACCGCCGGGCGGGACCATCATCCTCGGCGTACGGCGCTGGGCCTATGAACCGGAGAAGTCACTCTCCCGGCGCGCCAGCGATCCAAGCTTTGCCGCATTTCCCCGGGCCCCCGAGCGCCGGCCGGCACGCATCGAGTTCGCGGCCGGCCAGCCGGGCGCCCTCGTGTTCGTGGCCGATTCCGGGATCGGCATTGCACCTGAGGATCGCGAAAAGGTCTTCGAACCGTTCTACACGACCAAGGAACCGGGGCGCGGCACGGGGCTGGGCCTGGCGATTGTCGCGCGGTCGGTCCATGAAATGGGCGGGGTCGTCTGGGTCGACGGCGCCCGCGAAGGCGGCGCGGCGTTCAAGCTGTTCTTCCCCATCGCTCGGCCTCGATGAAACGGGTTCTCGTCGTCGATGACGAGCCCGGGCTGCGCCAGAGCCTGGGCCTCCTCCTCTCGGATGCCGGGTACACCGTCACCGCCGAGCAGAACGGGCGCCGCGCGCTCGAGCGCGCTACGGCCGAGTCGTTCGACGTGATCCTCTGCGACGTGCGCATGCCGGAAATGGATGGGCTCACGTTCCTGCGCCATTACCGCGAACGGGGTGGCAGCGGCCTAGTGATCGTCATGAGCGCCTATGGCGGCGAAGACGCCGCCATCGCAGCCATGAAGGAAGGCGCCTACGACTACATCCCCAAGCCGTTCCGGCCTGACGAAGTCGTGCTCACGCTGCGCAAGGCGGAAGAGCGCGAGGGGCTGCGGCAGGAAGTGGCGGGGCTCAAGGCGCAGCTGGCGGCAGCGCCCGAGGAGCGCGGGCTCGTGGCGGAAAGCGCGCCGATGCGCCAGGCCCTCGCGCTTGTGGCGCGCGTTGCCGAGCACAACACCACGATCCTGATCACGGGCGAAAGCGGCACCGGGAAGGAAGTGATCGCCCGCGCGATCCATCGCGCGAGTCCCCGGGCGGGGAAGGCGTTCATTGGCATCAACTGCGCCGCGATTCCCGAGGCGCTGCTCGAATCCGAGCTGTTCGGCCATGTCCGCGGCGCGTTCACAGGCGCGAGTGTCGACAAGACAGGACTGTTCGAAGCCGCCAACGGTGGGACGCTGCTGCTCGACGAAATCGGGGAGCTGCCGACGGGGCTGCAGGCCAAGCTGCTGCGTGTGCTCCAGGAAGGCGAGATCCGGCGCGTGGGCGATCAGAAGACCCGCAAGGTCGACGTCCGGGTGCTCGCCGCGACGGCGCGCGACCTGGACGCGGAGACCAAGACCGGACGCTTTCGCGAAGACCTGTTCTATCGCCTCAACGTGGTCGCCATCGAGCTCCCGCCCCTGCGCGAGCGTCGTCAGGACATCTCGCCGCTGGCGCGCCTGTTCGCCGCGCGCCTCGCGAAGCGGTTCGCGCGCCCCCTGTCACTCAGCGACGCCGCGACGGCCTGGCTCGAGCAGCAGGAATGGCCGGGCAACGTGCGCGAGCTCGAGAACGCGATCGAGCGAGCCGCGGTGCTGTCGAACAAGGAGACGCTCGAGCCGAGCGACTTCTCCGACACGGCTGACGCACGCCGCACGCCGCACGACGCACGTGTTGGCACCCTCGACGAAGCTGTGGAGGCCGCCGAGCGTCAGGCCATCACTGCCGCTCTCTCAGCCACCAACGGCAACCGCCGCGAAGCTGCCCAGCGCCTCGGCGTGAGCCTCCGAACCCTGTTTTACAAGATCGACCGCTACGGCATCAGCTAGTGCAAGATTCTGCACTTGTGAAGCAAACTGCATGAGTCTGCCGTCCCCCGTTTCAGCGTAACAGCTTGTCCTACAACAGCTTACATCTAGGCACGGAACCTGTAATAGATGGGGCCGAACGGAGGCGTTCATGGGTCGCAAGGGCTTCAGCACCATCGAAATGATCATCGTCGTGATTCTGGTCGGCCTTATCGCGTCGATCGGATTTCCGCGCATGCGCCGGGGGCTCGAGAAGCAGCGCATTCGGAGCACCAAGGCACTGATCGCCACGATGGTGGCAACCGCGCGCGGCACCGCGATTCAGCGCGGGTGCGTGGCCACGATCAACTTCGCGACGGACAGTGTCTGGGTGACGGCCTGCGGTCTGACAGGGAATCCGCCGCCGGCCAACGTGCTCGTCGGCACCGCGAAGCAGGTGAAGACTGACGTCAACGTCACGCTGAGCGCCTCGCAAGCGACGATCACGTACGACCCGCGCGGCATGCGGCTCAACTTTCAGCCGACCACTGTGCGCGTCATTGGACCGACGTACCAGGACTCGGTTGTGATCAACGAGCTGGGGAAAGTGAAACGGCAATGAAAACCCTCAAGAGCAACAAGGGCTTCACGATCATCGAGATCCTGATCGCGATCATCGTGCTGACCGTGGGCATTTTAGCGTTGGTCTCTACAGCCGCGCTCGTCACGCGCATGATCGGGCGTGGCCAGCGTTCGGCCGATGCCTCGGCCTTCATGGCGCGCCGCGTCGAGCGGCTGCGCGCCATGGCCAGCGGGCAGCTGGCCGGCGCGTGCGCGCTGCCGTTGCCCGGCGCCGACACCCTGTACCGCGGCTCGAACTGGGTCGCCTTCAACACATGGACGGTGACGCTCGTCCCAGGCCAGCTCCAGAACTACCGGATCAAAGTCGTGTCGACCTATCGCACCGTCAAAAACCAGGTTCGCCGTGATTCCATGGAGTCCACGTTCTCATGCGATCCATACCTATGAGCCGTCGCGGCTTTACGATGATCGAGCTGCTCGTGGCCCTCGTCCTCCTGGGCATCGTCAGCACCGCCATCTACCGCGTGCTGGTGAACAACCAGCGCCTCTATATGGCGCAGACGCAGCGCATCGATCTGTCCCAGAACATCCGGGCGGCGAACACGATCCTCTCCGCGGAATTCCGCGAGCTGGACGCGTTCGACGGCGACATCGTCGCCATGGGTCCGGACTCGGTCGTCATTCGCGGGATGCGCTGGCTGAGTTTCGTTTGCGTCCCGCCCGTGCTGAGCGGCGTCAATGCGGGCAACCAGATGACCATTCGCGGCCGTCAGGTGGGCGATCCGATGTTCTTTGGCTCGCGCTACATCAACGAGACCACCGACTCGCTGCTGATCTATCTGGACGGCAACCAGACGACGCGGCTCGACGACTATTACGTGCCGGCGCGGCTCTCGGCCACGCCTGGAAACCAGCAGTGCCCGGCAGTCGGCGCCGTTCCGGCGCAGCCCGGGACCCGCATCGTGTTCGACGGCAATTTCATCGCTGGGACGAACCTCGCTGGCGCGATCACGGTGGGAGCTCCGGTGCGCGGGTTCGAGCGCGTCAAGTATCGGCTCTACCAGCCGTCCGGCGACACGTCGTGGTACGTCGGGTTCCAGCCCGGCGGGCAGACCATTCAGCCGCTGATTGGTCCGCTGCTGACCAATGGCTTGACGTTCCAGTACTTCAATGCGGCCGGAGCCGTGACCGCCGTTCGCACGCAGGTGGCGCGCATCGATGTCACGGTTCGCGCGCGTACGACGGCACAGGTGCGCGCGGGTGGTCAGGCGGCGCGCCGCGCGATCGTCGACAGCATCACGTTTAGTGTGGCACTACGGAATAACCGGCGGTTCTAGGGCCGTCCGGAACTCTTGAAGGAGCGAGGTATGAAACGGATTCTGCGGGATGAGCGCGGCATGGCGCTCGCGGTTGCGATCTTCTCCCTGGTGGTCGTCGGCGCGTTGGTCGCGGGCGCATTCTTCGCCGGTACCCAGGAACAGCGGGTGGGCGAGAATCAGCGTCGCGTCATGACGTCCTTCGGCGTCGCGGAGGCGGGGGCTCAGGAGCGCATGGTGGTGTGGGACCCGTCGACCCAGAACCGCGTGAAGCAGTATCCCGAAAGCTCGGTCGTCATTCCGACGCTGACCGCGCCGGGCGGAACTGGAAGCTACAATGGCACCTGGTACCGCATGGGGCCCAACATCTTCCTCATTGACATCACGGGCCAGGATACGCGCACCGGTGTAGGCCAGAACACCGGCGGCGGTGGCGCGCGCCAACGCGTGGGCATGATCGCGCGCATCGCGCCGATCGAGTTCGGCATCAAGGCCTCGCTCACTACGCAGGGTGGTGTGAGCGTCGGCGGTAACGCCGAAATCGACGGGACCGACCAGATCCCGACGGGGTGGGCCAGCTGTGATGCGCCCGGTCCGGCGCAGGCGGGCGTCCGGGACAACGGCGGTACCGTCGGTACGAGCGGCGCCGGCACCGTGCAGGGCAACCCGCCGGTAGTCAACGATCCGTCCATCAACAGCGGCACGTTCACGACCTTCGGGGGCTCGACGTACGCTCAGCTGGCGGCGCGGGCGACCATTCAACACGCCGGCGGCAACATCAATACAGCGCCGTCGTTCAATGCGGACGGGTCTTGCAGGACGACCGACCAGGACAACTGGGGTGATCCACATAACCCGGTGTCGTCCTGCGGCAACTACTTCCCGATCATTCACGTGAACGGGAGCCTGACGATCAACAACGAGCAGGGGCAGGGTATCCTGTTGATCGATGGTGACCTGACCGTCATGGGGTCGTGGGACTTCTACGGGATCGTCATCATCCAGGGCGACCTGCGCACGGCCGGTGGTGGTAGTGCGGACGCGCACTTCTGGGGCGGCGTCTTGGCCAGGAACGCCGACCTCTCGACCCAGAGCTTGAACGGTCACGCGACACTGAACTTCTCTAGCTGCAGTATTCTCGCGGCTTTACAGGCTCAGAGCCCGATCTCGCCGATGCGGCAACGGGGGTGGGTCCAGCTGTTCTAGGGAGTATTGCTAGTACCACCGTAGGGTTTGATCTGATAGCGCCCTTGGGTAGACATCCGTAGCGTGAGCCGGTCGTCAGTTTTGACCGGCTCACGCAGCGCCCTAAGGGAGCGGTGCAGTGAAGCGGATCATGCGGGACGAGCGCGGCATCGCGCTCGCGATTGCGATCTTCGCGCTGGTCATCGTCGGCGCAATGGTCGCAGGAGCGTTCTTCGCTGGCACGCAGGAACAGCGGGTGGGTGAGAATCAGCGACGCGTAGTGCAGTCGTACGGCATCGCCGAGGCGGGAGCGCAGGAGCGGGTGGTGACGTGGAATCCCTCGACGATGAACCGCATCAGACAATACCCAGAAACCTCCGCAGACATACCGGATCAACCCGCGCCCGGCGGTACAGGGCGCTACTTCGGCACCAGCGCCCGCCTGGGCCCCAACGTTTTTCTGATCGACGTCACGGGCGTCGAGACGCGTAGCTACGGCGGCGCGACCCAGGGCGGGGGAGGCGCGCGCCAGCGCGTGGGTTTGATCGCGCGCATAGCGCCAATCGAGTTCGGCATCAGGGCGTCGCTCACGACGCAGGGTGGTGTGAGCGTGGGCGGTAACGCCGAGATCGACGGCAACGACCAGAATCCGACAGGCTGGGCGAGCTGCGACCCGCCCGGGCCTCCGCAGGCCGGGGTGCGCGACAACGGCGGAACCGTCGGCACGAGCGGTAACGGTGAGGTGAACGGGAACCCGCCCGTTGTGAACGACCCGACGATCAACAACAACACGTTCACCACCTTCGGAGGCGCGACGTTCGCGCAGCTCGCTGCCCGTGCCAACGTCGTGATCGGGCCTGGAAACTACCGAACCGAGCCCATTGTCACGAACGGCGTCTGCGACACCGCGGTGCTGACCAACTGGGGCGACGGAGATAATCCGTCGGCACCGTGCGGCAACTACTTCCCGATCGTCTACGCCACGGGCACGATTACGCTCAACAACACGCAGGGACAAGGTATCCTATTGGTAAATGGTGACTTAAACGTGCAGGGCTCGTACCAGTTCTATGGCATCGTCATTATTCTGGGCGACCTGAAAACCGCCGGTGGTGGTACGACCGAGGCTCACTTCTGGGGAGGCGTGATGGCCAGGAACGCCGACCTGTCCGTCCAGAACCTGAGCGGAAAAGCGACGCTGAACTACTCTAGCTGCAGTATCCTAGCGGCTTTACAGGCTCAGAGCCCCATTTCGCCGATGCGTCAACGAGCGTACTTATGGCTCTACTGAAGTGACCTAAGTATCGGCAGGGACAACAGTTGTTGCTTCGGGCTCAAGTCGATTCGAGGCTTGACAGGATAAGGGGCGGGGCCTATTGTAGTTTGCCCTCGCCCCCTACTTGTCTCTGGACCAAAAGGCGCACATGGCCCTTTTTGGCTTTCTGGGCGGCAAAAAAACGACGGTCGGCCTCGATATCGGCTCCGGCATCATCAAACTCGTGGTTGTCGACCACGGGGGCAGTGAAGCCGAGCTGAGCAAGGTAGCGACCACGGAGGTCGCCGCCGACGCCATCGTTGAGGGTGAGGTCATGGACCCCGGCCTGGTTTCGGAGGCCATTCGGGGTTTGTTCGAGGCAGCCGGAGTCAAGCGAAAATCGGTCGTTACGGCCGTCGGCGGCCGCGACGTGATCGTGAAGAAAATCCAGATGGACCGGATGAAAGAAGGGGACGCCCGCGAAGTCATCCGCTGGGAAGCCGAGCAGCATGTGCCGTTCGACATGGCCAACGTGGAGCTCGATTTCCAGATCCTCGATCCCGACGCCGAAGGTCTCCAGATGAACGTCCTGCTCGTCGCGGCCAAGCGCGAGCTGGTCGAGAGCCGCGTCGGGCTCCTGAGCGAGGCCGGTCTCAATCCCGCCATCATCGACGTCGATGCCTTCGCCATTCACAACGCCTTCGAGCTGAATCATCCCGACGCGATGCAGGGCGTCGTGGGTCTCGTCAACATCGGTCACGAAGTGACCAACGTGAACATCCTCGAGGACGGCGTCCCCGTACTGACGCGCGACTTGTCGGTCGGCACGCGGCGCTTCCGTGAAGACCTGCAGCGCGAAAAAGGTGTCGCAGCCGACGAGGCCGAGAAGATCATCCAGGGTCAGGTGCAGCATCCCGATCTCGCCGGCTACGTCAGCGCGCGCGGCGAGGAAATCTCCGTGGGCGTGGAGCGCGCCGCGGCTTTCCTCGCGACCGCCTCGCGCTCGGCCGGCGGGCTGGCGCGGGTCTACACGACCGGCGGCGGCGCCCGCATCCCGGGCCTGAACGACGTGCTCGGCGCCCGGCTCAAAGTGCCGATCGAATTGGCCAATCCCGTGCAACGGCTGCGCGTGAAAGATGACGTGTTCGAGACCGTGCCGGTGGACGAGGTCGCACCGCTGCTCATGCTCGCGGTCGGCCTGGCGCTGAGGCGCGCCGCATGATTGAGATAAACCTACTCCCAGGGAAGAAGAAGGCCGCCAAGGGCGCGGGCATGAAGCTGTCCATGCCCGACTTCAAGGCGATCATCGCGCAGGTCAAGGATCCCTGGCTGATCGGCGCGGTCGTCGCGTGGGTGCTCGTGGGCGGCGGTGGTGCGCTGCTGTTCATCACCGACCGCGCGCGCATGCTGCGGGCGGAATCGCGGCTCGAGACCGTGCGCGTCGAGAAACGGCGCTACGACATCGTGATCGCGCAGAAGCGGCAGGCCGAGAAGGTGCGCGACTCACTGCTCTATGAGATCACGGTGATCCGGAATATCGACGCGGACCGCTACGTGTGGCCGCACGTGCTCGATCAGACCACCAAGGCGCTGCCCCCGTATACCTGGATCACTCGCGTCGGCTCGGTCGGCACGGTGATCCAACCCGGGACGGGTCAGGCCGGCGGCCCGCCTCCTTCCACGGTCGTGCAGAGCGATTCGGTGAGCAGCCCGGCGGTGCGCGTGCAAATCGACGGCCGGACTGTGGACATCCAGGCGTACACGACGTTCCTGCGCCAGCTCGCCGCGTCACCCTGGTTTACCGACGTGACGCCCGCGAGCTCTCAAACGGTGATCGAAAACGATCGTCCGGTCACCGCGTTCCAGGTCACGGTCCGCTACCGGATCGCGGATTCGGTCTACATCCGCACGGTGCCGCTCGTGCAGTCGGTGAGGTAGCGACATGGCGCTCGGTATACCGACCGATCAACGTGGCCAGATCCTGGCGCTGCTGATTCTGGTGGCGCTGGCGGGCGGCTACTTCTTCTGGACCAAGAAGCACGCCCCCGACGTGGCAAAGATCGGCGCGGCGAACGCCGAGGCCGACAGCCTCGAGCGAATCGTCGCGGCCGCCAAGGCCGACCTGGCGAGCGGCAGCATCGAAGACCTGCGCCGGCGCGTGGAGGAGTACCAGGGCTCGCTCGAGCTGATGCGGCGCCTGGTGCCCGAGCGCAACGAGGTCCCGACGCTGATCGACGACATCTCGACCAAGGCGAAGGTGCGCGGTGTGACGCTGGGGAAGATTCAGCCGATGTCGCCCGATCCGGGGCAGCCGTTCGACACCTATCGCTACAAGCTCGAGGTGTACGGCCATTACGACCAGATCGGCGAGTACATCGCCGACATCGCGTCGCTGCCGCGCATCGTCGTGCCGCAGGAAGTCACGCTGACCGGTGCCTCGCCGCAGGCGCAGAAGCTGCTCGCCGACACGGCAGGCGCGCTGCTGCTCGCCGAGTTCACGATCCGCACGTTCGTGAAAGCCGCCGCGCCGCCGCCGGGGACGCAGCCCGCCGCGCGGTCAGGAGCCCCGCGTGCGCGCAGCTAGCCTCGCGGCGCTCGCGTTGGTCGTGCTGGTGGCGTCCGTCCCCGCGCAGCAGGGCGACGCCCGGCCGGGTGCCGACACCGCGCGGCAATCCATGGTGCTGCTGCGCGAGGTGTTCGCGTACGAAGGCGGCGGGCGCGATCCGTTCATGTCGCTGCTCCGGTCGGGCGACGTCCGGCCGCTGCTGTCCGATCTCAAGCTGACCACGATCGTCTATGACGGTCGGTTCGCGGCGCGCAGCGTCGCAGTACTCCGGGACATCACGAACCGGCGCATCTATCGGGTGAAAGCGGGCGATATCATCGGGCGCCTCAAAGTCACGCAGATCCGGCCCCGGGAGATCGTATTCACCGTGCAGGAATTCGGCTTCGAGCGGCAGGAAACGCTGTCGCTCACCAGGCAGGAGGAGACGCCATGATGGCTCTAGCTCACCTCGCCTTGCTCGCGATCGTCGCTCCCCGGGCCCTTGCGGGGACGACGATTCGCGACGGCGAGGTGCGGGGTGTGAGCGTGGTTCCGGCGGCCGGCAGGGTCGAAGTCGTCATCGACTTGCAGGGCGCCGTGCAGATCAACGATTTCACGCTCGGCAGTCCCGCACGGCTCGTGATCGATCTCCAGGGCGCACGCCTCATCGCGCCGGCCACGCTGTACGACGGCAAGAACCGGGGCGGCGTGCGCAACGTGCGCTACGCGCAGTTCAAGCCCGACGTCGTCCGCGTGGTGATCGATCTGGATGCGCTCAAGGACTATGAAGTGGAACGCGTCGGCGGCCAGGTGCGCGTCCGCATCGGCACCGAGCGCACCACGTTCGCGGCGTGGTCGAGCAGCACGGTGGTGGCGGCTGCCGTTCCCCCTCGCCGCGTAGCGGAGAGGGGGTCAGGGGGTGAGGTCGCACCGGCCGTCACGGGCGGTCCGGAAACAGCGGCGCGCGTGACGACGCCGAGTCTCGGCCGTTCGCTGTCGATCGAGGAGTATCTCGCCGCGCACCGCGCCGACGCCGCCCAGTCGCAGGCGCCGCGCATCACGGTGCAGTGGGACAACGCCAGCATCGAGGACGTGATCGCGGGCTTCGCGGCGTTCAGCGGCCGCACGATCATCCTCGCGAAGGGCATCACGGGCAACGTCACGGCTGAAATCAAGAACCAGCCGTGGGACCTCGCGCTCAATGCCGTGCTCGAGTCGCAGGGACTCGCGGTCCAGACGCTGCCGGGCGGCATCCTCAACGTCGTGAGCAAGGTGGAGCTGGCGCGTGCCGACTCGACCGTGCCGATCACGACGCGCCTGGTGCGCATCAACTACGCCCGGGCGTCGTCCCTCGTCCCGTCGGTCGCCTCGATCCTCACCAAGCGCGGCCAGGCCGTCGCCGACTCGACGAGCAACTCGCTCGTCATCACCGAAGTCAGCTCGCGCATCGACGAAGTCGTCGAGTTCGTGAAGGGGCTCGACCTGCGCACGCCGCAGGTCTCGATCCAGGCGAAGATCATCTTCGTCGACCGCACCGACGTCGAAGAGCTGGGCGTGAAGTACGATCTCGGAACCACGAACCAGTTCTTCAACCAGCTGATCCAGCGGCCCGATCCGCGCACCGCGGAGCCGATCGACACCGACCTCGACGGCGTCCCCGACGCCCTCGTGCCGACCGAGAACTTCGACGCCAACGAGAACATCGTCGCGCTGGGCGGCAACTCGCTGTCGGCGCTCGGCAACGCGAGCCAGGAAGTCATCAACCCCGCGCTCGAGCTGATCTTCTCGACCGCGATCGGCAACTTCGATCTGACGACGTTCGTGCAGGCGCTGCAGCGCGTCGAGCTGGCCGACATCCAGGCCGAGCCGACGATTACGACGCTGGACAATCGCGCGGCCCAGATCCTCGTGGGTGACCGCGTGCCGATCCGCATCATCGACGTGAGCGCCGCGGGCGGAGCCGCGGCGAACCAGAACGTGCCGCGCGCCACGGTGTCGTTCGAGCAGACCGGTATCAACCTGAAGGTCACGCCGCACGTCACGGCGAACCGTCAAATCCTGATGGAAGTGCATGCCGAGCGCTCCAACGTCCGGCCCGCCTCGGTGGACATCGGCTTCACCTTCCAGACCCAGCAGGCGGACAACCAGCTGCTGGTCAATGACGGCGAAACGGCTGTAATTGGCGGACTTACGGTGACTGAGGTCACGGTAACCAAGTCCGGAATTCCTTTCCTTGTAGATCTGCCGATTCTGGGGAAACTGTTCGGGTTCACGTCCCAGACGGAGAACCGGCGCGATCTGCTCATTCTGATCACGCCACACATCATCGACGATCTCGTCGCGCCCACGGGCCAGTAAGCCCGCGGGTCGATATAGGCCGGGAGAGGATATGCGGGTGATCACACGTGGTACCGCAGTGTGGGGAATTAGCGCCCTCGCGCTCGCCATCTGGGCGTGCGAGACGACGCGGAATCCTGGCGGCATCCAGCACGACGTCACGGAACCCGCCATCACGCTGACCATCACCGGGTCCGACACGCAGGACATCGCGAGCGGGCTCGCGTTCGGTATCTCGGCGGTCGACAATCTCGCGCTGAAGAGCATCGAGCTCACGTTCTCGGGCGGCCTCATCGGCACGCTGGACACGAACTTCACCGGGCAGGTGAAGAACTATTCGGTCTCTCGCCTCCTCACGTTCTCCCCGAACTCGGGCGCCGGCGGCAGCATTCAGATCATCGGCCGCGCCACCGACGGCGCGGGCAACTTCGCCGAAGACACGATCTCCATCTTCCTCAACAACGTGCAGGCGCTGCGGGTGCGGCTGGTGCTGCCGTCCCCGGGTGCGCTCGCGTCCACGGGGAAGGGCCTGCCGATCGACGTGATCGCGGTCCAGAACTCCGGAATCGCCAAGATCGGATTCCTCGTCTCGCCCGCGGCCAGCGTCACCAACCCGACGACGCCGCCCAACGACTCGGTCATGTACGGCCAGCCGTTCGCCGATTCGGTGGAGTATCAGGATACGATCATCGTGGTGCCGTCGAGCGGTACGTTCAACGTCGTCGGGTTCGCGGAAGACTCGGCGGGCCGGCGCGGCTTCAGCGCCGTCGTCACGGTGCAGATTCAGTCGGTCGCGACCGATGTCACCGCGCCCGAAGTCGCGCACCGCGTCGGCGAGCGCGTCGAGGTGGACGATACGATTCACGTGCGCGCGCAGGATCCGAGCGCGATCTCGTGGATCGGGTTCCGCGTCGACACGGGCGGCGTGGTCATGAAGTTCGACAGCGTCAACGTCGCGGCCGGCAACCTGACCGACGTCACCCGGCACTTTACGCTCGGGCTCCAGGGCTTGAACCCGCTGCCGCGCTCGATCGTGGTGCGCGGCTACGCCTGCGACGCGGCAGTCTCGCGCAACTGCTCGTTCACCAACAGCACGACGCTGATCCCGAGCCCGCCGATCATGCGGACCAAGGGCGGCGTGGTGTCGACGTACGAGCCGCGCTGGGCCCCGATGGCGCTGATCGACACGGTGATCGTCGTGGCCGGCATCACGCGGTCGCTGCCGTTCGGCGGCAAGATCGCCGACGCGATCTTCAACGGCAACGACTCGAGCCTGTATCTGACCAATCCCATTCTCGGGCGCGTCGAGATCTTCCAGGTCGCGAATACGTCCTTCGTCGCCGCGGGTATTCCCACCGCCGGTCCGCAGCCCTGGGGGATCGCGCTGTGGCCGCTCGATACGCTCGGGAATTACAAGGACACGATCGTCGTCGCGAACTCGGGCGGCACCGAGCTCTCGATCATCGATGTGAATCCCGGTGTCCGGCGTCTAGTGTGGCGCCAGGACCTGCCCGACTACTTGATCGAGACCTACCGCGTGCTCACCGCGCCGCTGCGCGAGGAGATCACCGTTTTCGACGTGTCGGACCGGCCCCAGTATGTCTCCACGGTCTGCCGGCCCGGCGGCGGCGTCCTTTGCCACGCCGATTCGGTGTTCGCGATCTATTCGACACTGCCGACCGCCAGCAGCACGTTCCCGTTCAGCAATCGGGCGACGCTGCGGATGGAGAAGCTGATTAACACGCTCAACCCCGCGCAGCTCTTCAGCCATCTGTTCTGGGAGCTGGCGGGCGACAGCACGCTCACCAGCATCAGCCGCGACACGCTGCGCATCGAGATGCGGCGCGGCCGGCCCTACAACGAGCAGAAGGTCCAGCTCAGCGCCTGCGCGGGCGTGACGATCGAGCTCGCGCGGTTCGGGTTGGGCGATTCGACCTACGTGCGGAACTCGGGAAACTTCACCCACGCGATCATGGGCGAAGGTGGCAACATCACGACGGCGTTCGCTCGCGTCGTCGGCTACACCACCAAAGCGCCGCTGCTGCACGGTCCGAGCACCGCGACTTTTTGCGCGACGAACGCCGCCATCGATCCCTTCACGGGTCTCCCGTTCGTGAGTGACACCGGCGAAAACCACCGCGACCTCGGTGTCACGCCGTACATCGACGTCAGCGACTTCATCAGCAACACCGGCGTGAACATCCATTCGGTCGCCACGAACTTCACCGGGCTGACGAACCTCGTCCGCGCCGACTCGATCTACTTCCTCGACGAGGGGATGAAGCTCAAGGGCACCTCCGAGGCGCCGCTCGGCGCGTTCGGGATGGACATGAACTACAACCACGCGTTCGCCGCCAACTTCCCGGGCACGCCGGCGTTCGGTGGGGCAGGTAACCCCAATGACCGCATTGCGTTCTCGGCGAGGCCTGACGGGAACATCGATATCTTTGATACCTTCTTCTACGGTCGCATTGGCGGGATCGTGGTGCGCGACCCCATCATTGGCCCAATGCGCGTCGCCCGGAACGCGGCCAATACACGTCAGTGGCTCTTCGGCGTGACGGCCGCAGGCGTGGTCATGGTCGAGCTGCCGGTGATCACGAACCCGTTCCCTGTGGCGCGGCCGCCAGGGTTGACGCGGACACGGTGACGCCGGGCGCCTTCGGGCCCGGGTGTGGATACGCGAGCCCGACGAGAGGTCGGGCTCGCCTGTTATAGGGCGGCAAAGAGTAGGGGCGCAGCATGCTGCGCCCGTACAGGAGATCGGATGACATTCCGGTTCACGACGGCGGGCGAATCGCACGGACGCGGCCTGGTGGGAATCCTCGAGGGGATTCCGGCGGGCCTGCCGCTGTCAGCCGCCGACGTGGACGTGGAGCTCAAGCGGCGCATGGGCGGCTACGGCCGCGGCGCCCGCATGAAGATCGAATCCGACCGCATCGAATGGCTCTCCGGCGTGCGCGCCGGCGAGACGCTGGGCTCCCCCATCGCCATGCTGATCTGGAATCGCGACTGGGAGCATTGGCAGGACGTCATGGCGCCCGAGGCGGACGCCACGCCCGATCCGCTCGGCCGGCGCCGCCAGGTCACCCGGCCCCGTCCGGGCCACGCCGATCTCGCCGGTTCGCTCAAATACGACCGCACCGACGCACGCGATATCCTGGAACGAGCTAGTGCGCGGGAGACGGTTGCGCGTGTGGCGTGCGGCGCAGTGTGTAAGAAGCTCCTACACGAGTTCAGCATCGAAATCGGCTCCTACGTCGCGGAGCTCGGGGGCGTCACCGCCAAGAACATCTCCCTTCTGCCATCGCCCTTGAACGAGGCGTCAGACGGGAGTCCAGTCCGCTGTTTGGATCCTGAGGCTGAGCGGGAGATGATGGCGAGGATCGATGCGGCGAAGGCCGCCGGCGATACGCTGGGTGGCATCGTCGAGGTCGTCGCGCTGGGCGTGCCTGTCGGGCTGGGCTCCCACGTTTCGTGGGACACGAAGCTGGATGGCCGCCTGGCACAGGCACTGATGTCGATTCCGGCTGTCAAAGGCGTGGAGCTGGGCCTGGGGTTCGAGGCGGCGCGCCGCAAGGGTTCCGAAGTGCACGACGAGATCATGCCGGGCTTCGCGCGCGCCACCAATCGCGCGGGCGGCACCGAGGGCGGCATGACCACGGGCGAGCCGCTGCTCGCGCGCGTTGCGATGAAGCCGATCTCCACGTTGATGTCGCCGCTCAAGACCGTCGACCTCAAGACCGGCGGCCCCGCGCAGGCGCAATCGGAGCGCTCGGACGTGACGGCGGTGCCCGCGATGGGCGTGATCGCCGAGGCCATGATCGCGATCGTGCTCACGCAGGCGCTGCTCGAGAAATTCGGCGGCGACGCGCTCAGCGAAACCAAGCGCAACTACGACGGCTACATCGCGCAGGTACGCGCCCGCACGCCCAAGGGGGCGGCGTCATGAAAAAGCACATCGTACTCGTGGGTCTCCCCGGTGCGGGGAAAAGCACCGTCGGAAAGATGGTGGCCGACCGGCTGCAGGCCGGCTTCGTCGACATCGACAGCGTCCTGGTCCGTAAGGAAGGCAAGCCGATCACGATGATCTTCGCCGAGAAAGGTGAGCAGGCGTTTCGGGAGATGGAACGCAAGGAAGTCGACACCGCGCTGGCGAATGAACCGGCCGTGATCGTGCCGGGTGGCGGCTGGGCCGCGCAACCGGGGCAGCTCGATGGCGCAAGAGCCAGCGGGTATTTCGTTTATCTCAAGGCGCGGGCCGAAGTCGCCGCGGGGCGCGCGGAGCCGTCGGGAACCCGGCCCGTTTTGATGGGTGGAGATCCTGTAGATCAGATGCGGACGCTGCTCAAAGAGCGTGATTCGTATTACGCCAAGGCGGATGCGACGGTGCTGACCGAGGCCAAGCCTGCGGAAAAAGTGGCCGATGAGATCGTCCGACTTGCGCAAATGAGCGCAGGTTGGTAACGATGCAAACCCCTAGACGTCTCGACGTCTGGTTCTTTTGACCAAAGGTTGATCAGTGCCTGATAGTAATGAAGAAGTGAAGCCCAAAAAGAAGAGAGCGCCCCGGAAAAAGAAGGACGCCGAGGCGGTTCTCCCGACGGCGGAAGAGGAAGTGACCGACGCCGCTCCTGTAAAGGGCGGCGCGCTCGTCATTGTCGAGTCCCCGACCAAGGCCAAGACGATCGGCAAGTATCTCGGCAAGGGCTACACGGTGAAGGCGACCGTGGGCCATCTCCGCGATCTGCCCAAGCGCGAGCTAGGCGTAGACGTCGACAACAACTTCACCCCCAAGTACGTCACTATTAAGGAAAAGGCGAAGACCCTCGCCGAGATCAAGAAGGCCGCCAAATACGCCGACCGCGTGCTCCTCGCCACTGATCCTGATAGAGAAGGCGAGGCCATTGCCTGGCATGTGGCGTCGCAGTTGAATGGCAATGGCAACGTGCGGCGCGTGCTGTTTCACGAGATCACCAAAGACGCCGTAGCCGAAGCCCTGGCCCACCCCCTCGATATCGACCAGCGCAAGGTGGACGCGCAGCAGGCGCGGCGCGTGCTCGACCGCCTGGTGGGCTACAAGGCGTCGCCGGTGCTCTGGAAGAGCATCAAGACCGGCCTCTCCGCGGGCCGCGTGCAGACGGTGGCCCTGCGGCTGATCATCGAGCGCGAAGAGGAAATCCGGAAGTTCGTGCCGCAGGAATACTGGACCATTGCGGCCGATCTCGAGAAAGACGGCCAGCCGTTCCAGGCACGCCTGCAGAAACTCTCCGGGCACAAGCCCGAGATCAAAAACGAAGCGGACGCCCGCGCGATCGTTGCCGAGGTCGAGAAGCTGCCGTTCGTCGTCACCTCGGTGGAGCGCGGGGAGCGGCGGCGCAAAGCGCCGGCGCCGTTCACCACCAGCACGATGCAGCAGGAAGCCGCGAAACAGCTGGGCTTTTCGGCCGGCCGCACGATGCGCGCCGCGCAAAAGCTGTATGAGGGGGTCGAGCTTGGGGATCAGGGATCCGTCGGTCTGATCACGTACATGCGCACCGACTCCGTCCGTGTCTCCGATGCCGCGATCAAGCAGGCGCGCGAGTACATCAACGCGCAGTTCGACAAGCGCTATCTGCCCGACGAGCCAAACGTCCACAAGGGTGGCCGCGGCTCGAAGGTCCAGGACGCCCACGAAGCGATTCGCCCCACCGAAGTCGGCTACAAACCCGAAGACCTGAAGAAGTATCTCGAGCGCGACCTCTTCAAGTTGTATCAGCTCATCTGGCGGCGCTTCCTGGCGTCGCAGATGACGCCGGCGGTGTACGAGGCGACCAAGGTCGACTTCGACCTCGCCAACGGGCGATTCCTGTTCCGCGCGACCGGCTCGCGCCAGCTGTTCGACGGCTATCACGCGCTCTACAGCGAGGCGCACGAGGCCGAGGACGCCAAGACGCTGGACAGCCTCGCGCCGATCCCGGTTCTGAAAGAGGGCGATCGGGTCATGCTCAAGCAGATCGTCCCCAGCCAGCACTTCACCGAGCCGCCGCCGCGCTACAGCGAAGCCAGCCTCGTGAAGGAGCTGGAGCGCCTCGGCATCGGGCGGCCGTCCACGTATGCCGCCATCATCTCGACGCTGCGCACGCGCTGGTACGCGACCGCCAAGGACCGGCGCTTCCAGCCCACGCCCCAGGGCGAAATCGTGTGGAAGGTGTTGAAACGCTCGTTCCCCGAGGTGTTCGAGGTCGGGTTTACCGCGAACATGGAGAACGAGCTCGACAAGGTCGAAGAGGGCGATCTCGCCTGGCAGACGGTGCTGGGCGAATTCTGGAAGCCGTTCAACCTGGCGCTCGAAGCGATAGACGTGAACAAGATCATCCACGAGGTGCACGACCTCTCGGGGCTCGACACCGAGAAGTGCCCCAAGTGCGGCAGCCCGCTCGAGGTGAAGAGCGGCCGATTCGGTCCGTACATCGCCTGCGTGCGCTATGCGACCAAGGAGTGCGATTACTCGCGCTCGATCAAGAAGGACAGAGTGCCCGACCGGCCGTCCGACGAGATCTGCAAGGAGTGCGGCGCGCCGATGGTGATCAAGACCGGACGCTTCGGCGAATTCCTGGCGTGCACGACCTACCCCAAGTGCAAGTACACGCAGCCCGTACCGATCGGCATCAAGTGCCCCAAGTGCACCGTCGGCGATCTCGCCGAGCGGCGCACCAAGCGCGGCCGCACGTTCTACGGTTGCCTGCGCTATCCGGATTGCGATTATTCGACCTGGAACAAGCCGGTCCCGGTGCCGTGCCCGAACTGCCAGTTCGTCGGTATGGAAGAGATCAAGTCGAAGACGACGGGAGAGACCACACGCAAGTGCCTGAAGTGCGGACACACGATGGTCGCGGAGGAATCGACCCCCGAAGCCGAAGAGGTGACGACGTAGGGGCGCTGCAAGCTGCGCCCGTACATGTCATCGGTGGCGGACTCGCCGGATGCGAGGCCGCATGGGCGCTCGCCGAGCGTGGCGTCCACGTCACGCTGCACGAGATGCGCCCCGTGAAGATGACCCCGGCGCATCAAACCGAGAATCTCGCCGAGCTGGTCTGCAGCAACACCTTCAAATCGGTCGAACCGTTGCACGCGCACGGCCTGCTCAAGGCCGAGATGCGCCTGCTCGGCAGCATCGTGCTCGAGGCCGCGGACGTGGCTCGAATTCCAGGTGGCAGTGCGCTCGCCGTCGATCGTGTGGTGTTTGCGAAGGGACTCGAGGCTCGGGTCTCGGGACACGGGAACATCACGATCGTTCGGGGCGAGATTACTGATCTTCCCAGCCCGGCAATCATTGCCACCGGACCGCTGACTTCTGATGCACTTGCCCAGGCCATCGCGGCGCGGCTCGGTGTCGAGTCGCTCGCCTTCTTCGACGCCATCGCGCCGATCGTCTCGGCCGATTCGCTCGACTTCTCACGGCTGTTCAAGGCGTCGCGCTACGGGAAGGGTGGGGGCGACGACTACTGGAACGCACCCTTCTCGCAGCAGGAATATGAGAGCTTCGTCTCAGCGCTGATCACGGGCGAGCAATACGTGCCGGGCCACGAATGGGACAACGTCTCCTACTTCGAAGGCTGCCTGCCGGTCGAAGAGATGGCGCAGCGTGGCATGGAGACGCTGCGGTTCGGCCCCATGAAGCCGATCGGACTCCCCGATCCGCGCACGGGACGCGAGGCCTACGCCGTCGTGCAGCTGCGGCAGGAGGACCGGGCGGCGCAGATGTGGAATCTGGTCGGCTTCCAGACGCGGCTCAAAACCGGCGCGCAGCAGCGGATCTTCCGCACGATTCCGGGGCTCGAGCAGGCCGAGTTCCTGCGCTTCGGCAGCATTCACCGCAACAGCTACCTCAACGCGCCCCAGGCGCTCTCGCCGCACCTCGCCGCCAAAGACGATGCTCGGCTCCTCTTTGCCGGGCAGCTCACGGGCGTCGAGGGCTACACCGAGTCCGCGGCGACGGGGCTGATGGCGGGCATCAACCTCGCGCGCCTGCTGGCGGGCGAAGAGCCGCTCCTTCCTCCGCCGACCACGATGCTCGGCTCGTTGTACCGCTACCTGCGCGAGACTGACGCGAAGCGCTTCCAGCCGATGAACGCGAACTTTGGCCTGATGGAGCCGCTCGCAAACGCGCCCAAGGACAAGTTCAAGAAGAAGGAAGCCCTGGCGGAGCGCGCGATGAAGGCCATGGGTGATTTTGCTGATCAGCTCGGTGTTGAGATCAATGCATGAGTGAGATCGCCGAGTTCGTCACCTTCCTCGAAAAAGAGCGCAACGACTCCCCGCATACCGTCAAAGCCTACGCGCGTGACCTCGACGCGTTCGCCGCGTTCTGCCAGAACTATTACGGCGGCCCGTGGAGCTGGGCCGGTGTCGATCGATTGGCGGTGCGGGGCTTTCTCGCGGCCGAGCAGCGCCGCGGCCTGGCCAAGCGCTCGGTCGCGCGGGCGCTGTCGGCGCTGCGCACGTTCTACCGTTTTCTCAACGCGACCCGAGGGCTCGAGGTGAATCCGGCCCGCGCCGCGCGCACGCCCAGGCTCGAGAAGACGCTGCCCGCCTTTCTCGACAGGGCCGAGATGGAGATGTTGTTCGCCGACGCCGAGGCCCGCGCCGCGGCCGGCGGGTTCCGCGAGCTGCGCGATCTCGCGATGCTCGAGCTGTTCTACTCGACCGGGATGCGCTTGTCCGAGCTCGCCGGTCTCAACGATCCCGACGTCGATCTGGTATCCGATCAGGTGAAACTGCGCGGCAAGGGCAAGAAGGAGCGCATCGTCCCCGTGGGCTCCCACGCGACGTCCGCGTTGCGCAAGTACCTCCAGGTGCGCGACAACATCGCCACCCAGCGCGGCGGGAACCGGCCGATGTTTGTGAATATGCGTGGCAAGCGGATTACGCCGCGCGGCGTCCAGTTGGCGATGAAGCGGTTGTTCGAGACGCTCTCGCGCGGCAAGGAGCTGCACGTGCACGCGTTGCGCCACTCGTTCGCGACGCACCTGCTGGACGCCGGCGCTGATCTCAGGTCGGTGCAGGAATTACTGGGCCACGCGTCGCTGGGGACCACGCAGGTGTATACTCATACGTCGGTGGAACGACTGAAAAAGGTCTATCAGCAGGCGCATCCGAGGGCATAAACGGAGCAGGGAGCAAGGAGCCGGGAGCAGGAATACAATGCAGCGCATGCATAGCACCACAATCCTCTGTGTTCGCAAGAACGGCAAAGTCGCGATCGGCGGCGACGGCCAGGTCACGGTCGGCGAGACCGTGATGAAGGCCAACGCCAACAAGGTGCGAACCTTGCGCGGCGGGAAGATTCTCGCCGGCTTCGCCGGCGCCGCGGCCGACGCGTTCACGCTGTTCGAGAAGTTCGAGGAAAAGCTCGAGCGCTATCCGACCAACCTGCCGCGCGCCGCGGTCGAGCTGGCCAAGGACTGGCGCTCCGATCGGGTGCTGCGCCGGCTCGAGGCGCTGCTGGTCGTGGCGGACAAGGAGCACGGCTTCGTGATCAGCGGCTCGGGTGAGCTGATCGAGCCGGATGACGGCGTGCTCGCGATCGGCTCGGGCGGCACGTTCGCGCTCGCCGCGGCCCGCGCGTTGCTCGGGGAATCGAAACTCGATCCGGCGGAGATCGTCCGGAAAGCATTGGAGATCGCGGCCGACATCTGCGTCTACACCAACTCCAACATCACGGTACTTGAGTTATAGACATGCCTAAGGCACCTACGTCCTCGCCGTTGCCGCCCTCCGCCGCCCCTTCGCCGCCCTCCGCCGCCCCCGCTGAGGATACGCTCCCATGGTTGGAGGAGATGCCTCCGCGGAAGATTGTAGCGGAACTCGACAGGTACATCGTCGGCCAGGAAGCGGCCAAGAAGGCCGTCGCGATCGCCGTGCGCAATCGCTGGCGTCGCGCGCAGGCGCCCGAAGACATCCGCGACGAGATCATGCCGAACAACATCATCATGATCGGCCCGACCGGCGTGGGAAAAACGGAGATCGCCCGGCGCCTGGCCCGGCTCGCTGGGGCGCCGTTCCT